>SWCH01002467.1_pt1 | contig 19314 bp, 16 predicted proteins | sample 4690051 | NCBI WGS metagenome assembly SWCH01 (sample SAMN10267282, study PRJNA491770) | bioreactor metagenome | isolation source: DHS bioreactor inoculated with | place: Japan: off Shimokita Peninsula | reverse complement strand
CTAGATTGTTAATTTTTATAATTGAATTTATTTTTTACACCTACTCTCTTTATAACCACTAAAGCAAACTATAACAATTTAATTAGCAACAATATCTTTAACTACTTCGCTGGCTATAATTAATCCAGCAACAGAAGGAACAAATGAAACACTTCCAGGTATTGCTCTCCTGTCCGTACATTTTCTAGCTGCCCCGGGAGGGCATATACAGTTCGATTTACAACTCACGCTGCTGTCATCCATCGGTTTTATCGGCGGTTCTTTGGAATAAACCACTTTTAATTTTTTAACTTCACGCTTTTTAAGTTCATGCCTCATTACTTTAGCCAGCGGACATACTGATGTTTTATATATGTCAGCAACTTCAAACTGAGCCGGATTTAGTTTGTTACCGGCACCCATAGAACTAATAACAGGTATGCCTTTCTCCTTGGCCCTCACTATTATTTCTAATTTTGCTGTAACAGTGTCTACCGCATCTACCACATAGCTATATTTTGTAAAATCATATTCATCAGCATTTTCTGGCAAATAAAAGCATGCATTTATTTCAACTTCCGCATTAGGATTAATATCCATTATTCTATCACGCATTACTTCGACTTTTTTTCTGCCAACAGTTTTTCTGGTTGCAATCAATTGTCTGTTAATATTAGTCAGACAAACTTCATCATCATCAAATAATACAAATTTACCTACTCCACTCCTTGCAAGTGCCTCTACGACATATGAACCAACACCGCCAATTCCAAATACAGCTACAGTTGATTCCTTTAATTTTTTCATTGCTTTTTCGCCTAATAATAATTCTGTTCTTGAAAATTCATTTAACATTTAGTTTTCTCCCATAAAGTAGTCTTTAAATAAATATTATTTGTTTCTTAAAATTTATCATACCCTAAAATTATATTTATTTTATAATTTATTCCCAATTCTTACAAACATCAATCCATTTTATACAGTTTGAATATTCCTCTAATTCTCCCAAGGTAACTTCAATTGCAGAATTGCTGCTGCCGCATGCAGGAAACATTGTTTCAAATCTTTTCATGGATTCATCCAGAAACACTTTTACGTCATTCGGCAATGCAAATGGACATACACCACCAACTGCATGCCCTGTGAATTTTATGGCATCTTCCGGTGAAAGCATCTTTGCTTTAAAGTTAAATTCATTTTTAAACTTTTTATTATCTATCTTTGCATCACCTGCAACCACTATTATCATTGCACTGTCTCCATCTTGAAACGATAAGGATTTAGCTATTCTGGCCGGTTTGGTTCCCAGTGCCTCAGCAGCCAACTCAACTGTAGCTGTTGAACTTTCCATTTCAAGTATGTCATTTTCCCTGTTGTATTGTTTTAAATACTCTTTTACTTTTTCTATAGACATTTTATTACTCCTTTAAAAAAATTAAAGCCCTCTACAAAGAGAGGGCATCATATCACATCAAACCATCTCCTCATCTTTCAAAGACTAATCTTTGACGGAATTAGCACCTTACAGAATGCTGTAGGTTGCCGAGATTTCATAGGGCCGCTCCCTCAATCTCTCTTGATAAGAAGTTACTATTAAATTGTTAATGCTTACTTTATACTATCTATAGACTTTTGTCAATACTAATTTATATTATTTTTTTAAATTTGCTATATTAAAATTTATTTTTCAATAATTTTACGGTATTGTATATTCTTCTAAATGATATCTCACATTGTACAATTTATATAAATAATTACTTTGTTTATCTCTCCTAAATTGTAATATTTTATAAAATATGCTATTATATTACTATATAAAATTAAGGAGAATAATAATTATGAAAAAAATTGTTTTATCCTTTTTTAATATATAATGATGTAACATATTTCCCCATAACATGGAGGTTTGCAGTAGACTCATTTGGTTGGGAATATTATTATTCTAAAGAAAAGGGATTAGAAATCAACTCTAATTAACAATATACATTTATTTTCAGCATTCACTCCATAATTTATATAACATAGATTCTCAGATGGAAGCCCATCTTTACAAAGTTCTTTTTTTACTCATAAATTATTATTATATCTTTGTATTGGACTTTAAAAAAGTTAGCATCATATCCATTATAATCATAGACATATATATTTATGTTAGTGTAATACATAATTCATTTTTTATCAATTTAATAATATGTAATCGTCTATTGTTGGCAGATTTTAAATTCTCACATTGTTAAACAATTAAATTTGACAGTATAAATAGTAATGCATTGAGAGTTTTTCTCAATGCATTACTCAAACCAGTTTATCTATGTTTAAGCAACCTTTTAGTTTATCCATTTTTTCCTTTAATAATATTGGTGTATTTTTTAATCTATAATCAAGGTTTAACTCATCATATTTGAATACACCCAAAGTATGATAAGGTAAAAGTTCGACTTTCTGAACAATATATGCCGGGAATGAATTTACTTCTTTTTCTATCTCCATCATGTCATCATAGGTGTCATTGATGCCGGGAGTTACAACTTGCTTTAACCATATATTTTTGTTGTTTTTAATTATAGATTCTTTAAATTTATAATAAGATTCAATATCTACGCCTGTAATTTTTTTATACTTTTCTGGATTTGAATGCTTTATGTCTAATATAACAAGGTCCGTATATTTTAATATTTCATCATAATTTCCAAATCCAACACCTGAAGTATCTAATGCCGCATGGATTCCTTCTTCTTTGCATTTTTTAAGACATTCCAGCAAAAACTTGGGCTGCATTAATGGTTCTCCGCCAGAAAATGTTATTCCACCACTGTTGAATTTAAAGTATGGTTTATATTTTACAGCTTTATTAATTATTTCATGAGAGCTTATGGTTAATCCTTTGGTTGTAAGCCATGTATCAGGATTGTGACAATACAAACATCTTAACTTACAACCCTGAAAAAAGACTACCATTCTGATTCCTGGACCATCCAGAGTCCCTAATGTTTCCATTGAATGTATTTTTCCGTACATCATAGCTTTTACATCTTTTCGTGAAATGTTCTGCTTATTACATCTATTTGCTGTTCACGTGTCAATCTGTTAAAATTAACTGCATATCCTGATACTCTGATTGTCAGGTTTGGATATTCATCGGGATTTTCCATAGCATCATATAATGTATCTCTATCCATTACGTTCACGTTTATGTGATGTGCTTTTTGCACAAAATATCCATCTAATATAGTTACAAGGTTATCTACTCTGTGTCTATCTAATTTTCCAAGGGTTTGTGGTATTACAGTAAATGTATTTGATATTCCATCTTCACAAATGTTCTCATATTTTAATTTTGCTACTGAATTTAAAGAAGCTAGAACACCGCTTTTATCTCTACCGTTCATAGGGTTTGCACCTGGAGCAAATGGCTCACCTGCACCTCTGCCATCTGGAGTCGAACCCGTTTTTTTGCCATATACGACATTTGAAGTGATAGTTAAAACAGAAAGTGTATGTTTTGCATTTCTGTACGCCTCATGTTTTTTTAATTCATTAGAGAAAAATTCTAATATTTCTTCTGCTATAATATCTACCCTATCATCATCATTGCCATACATGGGAAATTCCCCTGTTATATTAAAATCAACTGCTATTCCATCTTCATCGTAAACAGGTTTCACTTTAGCATATTTTATTGCACTTAATGAATCTGCAACTATGGAAATTCCTGCAACACCAAAGGCCATATATCTGCCAACATTATAATCATGTAAAGCCATTAGTCCAGCTTCATAAGCGTATTTGTCATGCATGTAGTGTATTATATTCATAGTGTTTACATAAAGCTCTGCAACATAACTTAGTACCTTCTTATAATTATTTAATACATCCTCGTATTGCAGTACCTCTGTGTTTATTTTTTCTATATTATTGATAACTTTCGTTTTTGTTATTTCATCAATTCCACCATTGATTGACATTAGTAATGATTTAGCTAAATTACATCTTGCTCCAAAAAATTGCATATCCTTTCCTATTCTCATCGCTGACACACAACAAGCAATTCCATAGTCATCTCCATGCATAGGTCTCATAATATCATCATTTTCATATTGGATTGCAGAAGTTTCTATTGATATTTTAGCACAGTACTTTTTAAAATTTGCAGGTAAATCATATGACCATAACACAGTCATATTTGGTTCTGGTGCAGATGATAAATTATTTAATGTATGCAAAAATCTAAAGCTTGTTTTTGTTACTAATGTCCTTTTATCTATGCCCATTCCTCCCAGTGATTCTGTAATCCAGTTTGGGTCTCCTGCAAAAAGTTCATTGTATTCAGGCGTTCTCAAATGACGAACCATTCTAAGTTTAAGTACAAACTGGTCAATTATTTCTTGAATCTGTGACTCAGTCATTATATTATTTTTCAAATCACGTTCTGCATATATATCAATAAAAGTACTAACTCTGCCAAGTGACATCGCTGCCCCGTTGTTTTCTTTTACCCCTGCCAAATATCCGAAATAAATTGCTTGTACAGCTTCTAACGTATTGTTTGCAGGTTTTGATAAATCAAATCCATATTTTAATGCCATTGACTTTATAGCCCTTATGGCTTTTATTTGCTCTTTAATTTCTTCTCTGGCTCTAATGTTTTCTTCTGTCATTGGCAAAGTTATGTTATTGTATTCTTCTTGTTTTTTAATTATTAAAAAGTCTAGACCATAGAGTGCTATTCTTCTATAATCGCCAATTATTCTGCCTCTGCCATAAGCATCAGGAAGTCCTGTAAGTAGTCCTACACTTCTTGCAGTTTTCATTTCAGGTGTATATACATCAAACACACCTTCATTATGAGTTTTTCTATATTTATGAAATATTTCATTTAATTCCATACTGTAACCATAAGCCTCAAGTGATGATTCTACCATCCTTACCCCACCAAAAGGATTTATCATTCTTTTAAGGGGTGTGTCTGTTTGAAATCCAACGATTATTTCATTTTCTTTATCAAGATAACCCGCATCAAAATTATCTATACCTGATATATGATATGTATCAATATCAAGTACTCCTTTTTCTATTTCTTTTTTCATAATTACAGATGCCTTTTTAAATAAACTTTTTGTTCTTTCTGTAGCTTTACTTAAAAAAGCTTCACTACCCTCATAAGGTGAGTAATTTTTTTGAATAAAATCTCTAACGTCTACATCTTCTGTCCAATTACCTTCAATGAAATTTAACCATTGTTCTTTTAACATTGTTTTCCTCCTAAGTATATTTTACTCAGGGGCACAAAAAACCGCCTGAGCTCTGCCCAGGCGGTCGACTTCTAATTAATTCACACTCCCTCGTGGTTTACTCCACAATTCCGCCAGTCATGTGATTATTTATTTATATTACATTATATTAATCCTATTGTCAACTAAATTTTAACCCATAAGAAACCAATAACTTAAAAATATTCCTAAATTTAATTATGCCTTTTCTATTATATTTTTTATTTGTTCTTCCATTTGTTGAAGCAGAAATTCTTCTGTAACTTTTTCTTCATACAACTTTGCTACAGCTTTATCTATCTGATTTTTTGTATTTTTAACAGCATCTAATGATTTGCTAATTTCAGATTGTACTACCCAGTCAAATATAAGTCCATCAAAAAAGTAATCTGCAAATGTTTCAAATTTACCTACACAAATATCAATATTAGTTACCATATTTATATCTGATATTTCTCTTTTAAATATATCTAATTTTCTTTGTGTTTCTTCTGCATAACTTCTTGCTTTGTCTACATTGTCATGCTTTATGACAGTTGTAAGCAATCCGCCTCCAAGCATATCCCATACTCCCCAATTTTCAGCAGTACTCAATGCTCTTATTGTTTTTTCCACTGTTTCTAGTGCATCTTCTCCAGCTTTGATAGCTTCATCAACTTCTTTTATATTTGCTTTTATATTTTCCTTTTTCTTAATCATTTTTTTGAGGACTGCATTAGTCTCTTCATCTTCAATTGATATGGTTTCCATCTTTTTATTGATTAATTCCTCGTATTCAGTTTCACAACCTTCAATTTGAGAAAGTTCATCAACAAGTTTTTTCGTTTGATTAACTAAAAATTCAACATCATGTTTACATTGATCATATTTAAGTTTTACCCTAAGAGCCTCTTGTTTTTCCTTTTTTAGCTGTTCTTCTCTATTACCCAATATGGTATAGAATAATGATACTATACTAGATGTTTCTAAATTTAAAACATCTTTATACTCTTTTTCATATTCACTTAGAAGTTTATTCAATTGTAATTTCTCATGAATTAAATCTTGTTCAGTTTGTTTAAGAAGTCCAGTCAACTTATTTTTCTTTTGTATACACTCTTTCATGTAACTTATTTTATCATTATATTCACGATGCATATTAGTCTCTCCTTTACCTTTGGTATAACAATAAAGTTTATATGTATAAACATCCTATCCCAATCATATCACAGTTTAATTCATCATTCAAACAGTTTTTTCATATATATTTACTGGAATTCGTTAACATTTTTTTATATAAAGTTTAATAAAAATTATTGAATATCCGTTTTGTATAATGTATAATGTTTTAAGTAATAATTTCTTTGCTAAATTATAAAGGAGGAAATATAATGGCAATTACAAAAGATATGATTATACATGATATTCTAATGGCAAGACCAGATGCTGCTGAAATTCTTATGGCCCATGGTATGGGATGTGTAGGTTGTCCAGGATCTCAGATGGAATCATTAGAAGAAGCTGCTGCAGTTCACGGAATGAATCTTGATGATTTAATGGCTGCATTAAATAAATAGTATATATTTCAACAGAATAACAAAAAACTGGCAAGAAGCCGGTTTTTTTGTCAGATTGCGGACAAAGTAAGCAATCTGATAGGGTTTTGACAAAGTTCAATTTCAAGGCGCAAAAAAATGGGCAACCGCAGCGTATACATAATACGTGAGGATTGAACATTTTTGAAGCAACGAAGAAATTGGGGTTTGTCATAAGCCTAACAAAAAACCGGCAAGAAGCCGGTTTTTTGTTATATACATATACGCATTATATTTAAAAAGCATACATCAAACAGCTGTTAAATGTTTTGCTTGATAGTTATATTGTTTGCTTTTTTTTAAATTATAGTATGTAAACTTTTTATCTTTTTTGATAATAAAAGTTTTTTTGTAAAATTTTTCTGTAATTATTTCCTTAATTCCTTAAAATAAATTCTTTTTTTACTTCACCCCAAAGCTCGTGTTGCATTGCTTCTAAGTGACTTTCTGAAAATAATCCTGGTGCTCCTCCTGTATGAATCAGCATTATATTGCTATTTTTTTTAATTTTTCCTGATTCAATCATATCTATCATTCCTCTAAATGTTTTTCCCGTATAGCATGGATCAAGTATAATGGCTTCTTCCCTAGCTATCATATATACATATTTTCTGGTTTCCGGATCAGGTATATTGTAGCTTATACCTACATATCCTTTTTCAATCCACATATCATCTAGTCTAACATCTACACCTAATTCTAAAAAATCATTTGTTTCCTTAATATAATCAACCTTTTCCTGAATTTCTAAATCATTTTTATGAGATACAGCTATTCCAATAGGCGTAAATTCTGTGTTAAAGTATTTTGCTCCTAAATATAACCCTCCAAAGGTTCCTACTGAACCAAAACCGGTAAAAACATAATCCATATTTATTTTCATTTCATCCAGCTGGTTCTTAATTTCCTTTGCAGCCATAACATAACCGGCAGCACCTAGTGGTGAACTTCCACCAACTGGTATAACATATACCTTGTCTCCATTTTCTTCATACATTTTTATTACTTTTTTTGTGGTTTTTCCTACCAATTGATTATATTTTTCTGCATAAATTTCTTTAGATTCTTTTTTAAAGTTAGAGTCATCCATAAAAAACAAGTCTGCACCCAACATTTTATCAAGTATTAGGTTTCCCGAAGCTTCTTGAGGTGCGGATCCGTCCATAATTATGCCGCATTTTAAACCAAATCTTGCTGCTACGGCTGCTGTTAGCCTTCCATGATTTGTTTGAGAACCTCCATATGTTAAAAGTACAGTACACTCATTATCTAAAGCATCCTTTAGCAAATAATCTAACTTTCTAAGTTTGTTTCCGCCTAAGGCAAAGCCAGTTAAATCATCTCTCTTTATATAAATATTCACATCATATTTTTTACTTAAATTCTCAAGTTTGTGTATAGGTGTATTTAAAAATCCTGTATCAATTTTTTGTAGTTGTTCAATTTTCACTAATTCATCCTCCTAATAATTAAATTTATGATTGCATGTGATAAAAGAGCAATTTTTAAAACTGCTCTTTTATTTTCAAAATATACTTTTCAGAAGTTTTTCTATAGTTACTTTATATTTTATAAGATTTCATCTAATTTATTTTTATTGAAGCCTTCTACCACATCATCATCTACCATGATTATTGGAACCCCCATATATCCCATCTCTATTAATTCTTTTTTAGCTGAAGGATCAGTTGATACATTTCTTTCTTCATAACTTAATTCTTTCTCTTTTAAATATTCCTTTGCTGCTGAACAATGCGAACATGTATTGCTAGTATAAATCTTTATCTTTGGCATAATTATTTTCCTCCTGATTTTTAATTAATTAATATTATTATATCTTTAAATATAAAATATATTATATTCATGCTGCTTATATTAGGATTGTATCATAAGCATATAAGAATTTCCATATCTTTTTATGCTTTTTTTAATCTTCAGAATTATTTAGTTATATTTAAAATCACAAAAACCACATAAAGGAATATTATAGAATATAGTTTCATTTTTAAAGAGAAATTATGAAAGGAATGAAGTAATATGAATGACTGCAAAATTTCAATAGAAGCTCCTAAAATCTTTCTCAAAGGAGCAGGTTTTCCTAATACCTCTTTTTTACCTGCTTGGATATATAAAGTAAAATTTATACTTAGAAATTCTAGTAATTTACCACAATTATGTTCTTTCAGTGCAACTATGGGTAATGGAATTCGTTACATAAAAAACTTGCAACTATCTGGTCCCGACAGCAATATATATGACTTAGTAAACATAGTAGAACCCACTCAATCTGTAGGAAATAATAATGTAATAATTTTTGCAAATAATTTTATTCTTTCTGCAAATTCAGAAAATACATTGAGCTTAGATACATGTTTATGCGACAAATTTACAGAAAAAAGTATAGAAAACTCAGGAGATAAAATTCCACATACGGAATCAATATCTTTCTATGGTCATTTGATTAATGGAGAAAATGTTGATTCATGCAGTTTTATAGCAAACGCATATGATTATGAAGTACAAGTTACATGCGATGATAATAAAATTTGCAAAGGTGATACAACTAAGTTTTACATAGAATGCCGAGCCGGACAATATGACATGGTTAGAAGCACATATATCCGAAGCATACTTGATGAAGGGTTAGAATTTATAGCTGATTCCTCTAATATGGAACCCAAAAATGTATATACATTTGATAAAAAAACAATACTTAAATGGGATGTTGGTAGTTTACAGCCATGTGAAGTAAAAAAAATAGGATACAAGGTTAATATAAAAGATGTTAATTTTGAAAATGGATTAATAAAAGAAGGAGATACCTTAAAGAATAAAATTAATTCAAATTGTATAAATAATTCTACATATACTCAATGCCCTTCAAATTGCGAATGTGAATTACTAGTTGAATAAAATGAGGAAAGAGCAAATTATTATCCCCACTTGTACAAGTGGGGATAATAATTTGCTCTTTCCTTAATCTAAAATTAATCCATAATAATCATTATCAAGAATTAAAGATGAATATTTAAACTTATCTTTAACTTTTTTCGTTATTTCTTCTTCATAGCCATCGTCTAATATACAGTTGTTTTTAGTTTTAAATTCACCTGTTGATGAATTATAAGTTGCTTTATCTGTTATCCAGCTTCTATTAGAGAATAAAACAAGTGGTTCTGAATCAGACATGATATCCATTCCCATCATTAATCTTGAATCATATTCTAATCCCATAAGATTTGATAATGTAGGCAATATGTCCAAACTAGAACATGGCTTATTAATAACCTGTGATTCTATCCCTTCCGACCATAAAATAAAAACTCCCTTATATAATTCAAAATTAGTTTCTACTTCATGCCCTGCAAGTTCACTTATTTCTTGTATTTCTAATCCATATGGATAATGATCAGGGCTTATTGCAATTAATGTTTCCTCAGCTATACCTGCATCTTCCAGTTGATTAATCAAGGATTCCATAGCCTTATCAAATTCTATATTAGCAGCAAGATAAGCTTTAACATTATCTGAATAATTTAAATTCTTAACTGCATCCTTATTTTTATTTGACATAGCGTTACCTTCAAATGTATATCTTAAATGTCCGCTGACAGTCATATAATAAATGTGAAATGGTTGTTTCTTTATATATTCAGGAGCTGTAACATCTATCATTTCAAGATCTGATTCCGGCCATGTTTCTTTTATATCCAATCCATTTCCAAGACCTTTGTAATTATACCCCATATTAGGATGAGATAGGTCCCTTTTATAATATCCAAAATAATGATTATGGTATGCAAAAGTATTATATCCTATTAATTTCATTTGATTTCCCATACAAAATGGCATGTAGTTTTTTGATGACTCATACATACTCCATACACCTGGTTTTGGTATCAAACCCGTACAAGCCACATACTCTCCATCAGAAGTACTGACTCCCCACAAAGGAGTGTAAAAATCTTTAAATTTAAAACCTTCTTCATACATTTTATAAAGAGTAGGTGTAAGATTCTTATCTATTGCATATGGTGAAAATCCTTCCGCAGTTATTAAAATTAAATTTTTATTTTTAAACATGCCTGTATATTTATTTTTATTTGTAGGTTCAACTTTGCTAAAATATTCATTCATACTTTTTATTTTTTTATTTTGTTCATCTTTTATTAATGACTCAAAATCAATATTCATAATATTGTATTCTATTTTAGGCTCTGGTTTTTCATTTTCCAAACTTTTATCGTTATCCGAAGTTTCAACTATACTTGTATTTGTTGTAGATTTACCAATCGCATAAACATTAGTATCCTTTTTATTGTTTCTTTTATTATTTTTTTCGCTATTTCCCAACTTTGATAAAATTATATTTTTACAATCTAACCTCTCTGTTGTCAAAAGTCCAAAACTGCTTACAGACTTATCTATAATGAATGACTCTGAATACAAATAGCTATAACTTATCTCACCACTATTTGAATTTATAACAATCAGAATTATAAAAGCTTGAATTAATGCCGAAATTCCAATAATTTTTAATTTAAGTTTTTTATTTGTAATAGATATGGGTTTTATATTTTTATTGAAAATAATAGTTAAAGCTAATGGCAAGCATAAAAATATAAAAGGACCTATGTCTTTTGATATTGCTCTTATAATTTCTTCCCAAAATTGCATGGCTTGACCAGCACCAATAAAAGAATATAATGATAAAAAGGTCGAAAAAATTTTATAATAAACATATTGTGATATATAAATAATTGACAGCAAAACTATAAGTAATATTAGCACTATCTTATTTTCTTTTTCACTGAAACTAGTAATTAATAAACTCATTAACAGCCCTATTGGGACTGAAAATAACATCATATTTATATATCCTGAACCTAATAATGTCTTAAATACAGATATTCGTAAAACACTTTCAAGATAAATTATAACAACAGGAAAAAAAATAATATAAATTAAGTCTTTTTTCAAATTTTCCATTCAGATTATCCTTCTTTACTTCTACAAGATTTATCTATCTAACTACATTAGCCAATTGTTCATTTTCACTGTATCTTTCAATATTTTCGACTATTAACTTTTTAAGTCTATCTTTATTGTTCTTTACAATACCTGATGCATGAGGTGTTATATACACATTATCTAAATCCCACAGTTCATCATGTTCAGGCAGGGGCTCTATTTCAAAAACATCGAGACCAGCATAACTTATACTATTATTTTTCAACATTTCTATTAAATCTTTTTGATTTATTACACTACCTCTTGCTATATTAATAATAGAAGCTTCTTTTTTCATGTTTTTTAAATTGTTTTTATTTAACATATGATATGTATCTTTATTTAAATCTACTGTTACTACTAAATAATCACTTAAAGATAATATTATATCCAACCCTTTGTGTCCGGAATATATTTCATCAAAATATGGCAAAACAGAAATAGGTGTCCTTTTATATCCAATTACTTTTACTCCAAAACCCTGAAGCCTTTTTGCTATTTCCGTTGCAATAGAACCAGTTCCAATAATACCTATGGTTTGAGAACAAAATTCTTTTCTTTTAAGCCCTTTTGTCCATGTATGTGTTTTTTGATTTTGTATATAACTTAGTGCATTTGTATTATGCATAAGCATTTTGCATATTACATCTTCTGCTATTGGTACTGAATATATGTCTTTTCCATTAGTATAAGTTATACCTCTCTTTTTTATATATTCCATATCTATAGTATCAAATCCCGCACTCAAAGATTGTATCCATTTAAGATTAGGAAATTTCTCCAGTTTATCTCTTGTAATATGTTCTTGTTTACTAATTAGCACTTCTGATTCCGGGCAATTTTCTTCCGCATCAATAAATTTTATTTCTGGAAATTTTTCCGAAACATACTGCAGGTATGGTTTAAAAATAGATATTTTCACTATATTTGCTCCCCTTATAAATTTATTTTAACAAACCCGCTTAGATAATAAGCGGGTCTATAATTTATTATATGATAAATGTAATATTTATATGTTGCAATATCCAACAATTGAATATTCATCAGGTATATTGTATTCTTTTTTTGGCTTGCCAATGTTCCATTCAACATCAAGCAATGTAGCATCAATTATTGATTCAAAAAATAACATTATAATACCTGTATCAATTTTAGCTTCATAGTCGTTAATATACGCATCAGATCTTAGAGCTAAAACTACAATTCCATCATCTACAATAAATCTCCAAGGTTGTCTATTTAATGTTGATGGTGCAAGTCTGGCATATGTAAATCCATCTAATATACCTCTGTTACTTAAATCATCAGCAGTTGCATTGTTCCCCCACTGACCAATATAAACTACTTCTTCGACATCTAATCTATGTGAAGTATTATCTTCAACTACCTTAATATCTGCTCTCGATGGGTTATATTCAGAAACATTGTCATACACTATTTTAGTCTTATTATTATCATATCCTAATGCTATGAGGGCTGTAAGCTTCTTTTCAGAATCAATATTAAGTCTTTTCTTTATTTCATCCCCGTTTTTAAACGTAATCCAACAAGATCCAACGCCAAGTTCCCATGCTTTTAACATTATGTTTTCACATATATAACCAGTATTTTCTATGTAATAGTCATTTTCATTAGAAACAACTATAAGATAGTGTGGCGCATCAATCATTTTTTCCTTATATCCGGCAGCGCCTTTAAGTTGTTCAAAAACATCATCCCTGTCTTTAACTATAACTTCTATATCAATATCTTCCACTAGTTTTCTTTCATTTTGATAAAAATTCTTAATCTCATCGAGAATCTGAGGACTCACTAGATCCTCTTTATAATCTCTGACTGATTTTATTTTAGGTATTAAATTCTTATAATCCATAATATTCCTCCAATTTTGATGCTTATATTTATTTTATATATACCCACTTTTAAAGTAATTTAACTTTTTATTTAATAACCAGCATACACAAAACAATATTAAAAAGCAATTACTATTCCGCCATCATAAGCATAAACACTGCTTAATCCACTTGCATTGAAAATTTTAATATCTTTAAATGGATATTTTGTTTTAATTTCATCCCTTAATTTTTCTGCTTTTTCAAAGCAATTACAATGTGTTATTCCAAGTATTGTATTCTCAAAATCTACATTATATTCCCCTATCATATCAACTAATCTTGAAAAAGCTTTTTTCTTACCTCTAACTTGTTCTTTTAAAACAATACTGCCATTTCCATCTTCACCCATTATAGGGACTATATGAAGTACATTTCCAATTATAGCTTTTAAATTAGTTATCCTACCATTCTTGGCCAAATTATCTAATGAATCTAAAATAAAAAACGTTCTAAGCTTTGATATATATTTATTTGTATTTTCAATTATTTCAGATATATCAATATTATCTTCAATCATCTGTTTAACTTTCAAGGCAACTAAAGATTCACCTGCCGATGCAGATTTAGAATCAAAAACATGCACAACATTATCTGGAAATTTTTCTTTCATTATATTTACAGCTAACATTGCACTGTTGTATGACCCACTCAATGCACTTGAAATTGTCACAGCAAAAGTGTTCTTACATTTTTTAAATGCATTAATAAAATCTTCAGGTGAAGGGCATGCCGTTTTAGTATGTCCCTTACTATTTTTCATTTTTGCTAACAAATCCATTATATCCAGGTCCGAATCAATAATTTCTTCATCATCAATCATTATTTTGAATGGTATTTTTTCTACATCTTTTGTATCGATATTACAGTCAACACAACTATCTACAATCAAATTAATATCCATGTAGTATCGCTCCTATATAATATTTACTATATTATAACAAAAAAACAATTGTTATACAAATCAAATTTAAATTATACTTTAAATTTCTCAATAAGTTCTATCTTTTTTATTTTATTTAACTTCTTTATTTGTGATTCTCGTTTTAAGGCATCATTTTTCGAATCAAATTCTTCATAATACTTTAATACCAAAGGTGTTCTTCCTCTAGTATACTTAGCACCCTTGCCTTGGTTATGAGTTTTTATTCTTTTTTCTAAATTAATTGTAAACCCAGTATACAATGTGCCATCCACACATTCTGCAATATATATATAATACATTTTTATCCCCTTTAATTATGTTACATTATATATATTACCACTTTTTATGAAAAAATAAATAAAAATATAAAAAATATTTATAAAATATATTATGCATATTATTCTGGTGCACCAAAGTTGTAACCCTACAACCTACATAAACAAGTTGCAAATAAATCCTTTGTGGTCAATAAAAAGCAAAAAATTACTATTGTTCATAAACTTGTTTTCCTGCTACAAATGTTTTTAGAACTTTAATATTTAAAAGTTCTTCTTCTAAAGATTCAAAAGGGTTTTTGTCAAGGACGACCATGTCAGCAAACTTACCAATTTCCAGTGTACCTAATTTATCTTCCTGGCCTGTTGCATAATGAACATTTTTTGTAAACAATAAAAACGAATCGTAAATAGATAATTTTTCCTTTGGCATATACCCCCCATCAGGATATCCATTCATATCCTTTCTTGAAGTAGCACCGTAAATTCCTTTAAGTGGATCAAAATATTCAACAGGACAGTCTGACCCTCCTGTTTGTATTAAGCCTGCATCCTTCATTGTTTTCCAGCAATAAGCGTTTTTGGCGCGCTCACTACCTATTCTATTCTCAATCCAATGCAAATCTGTGCACAAGAATATTGGTTGTATATCAAGAACCAAAGGAAGTTTTTTCATCCTGTCAAGCAGTTTTTCATCTATCATCTGTGCATGTATTATTCTAAAAGGCAACCGCAAACTTTGTTCTTCGTCGGTCATTCCTAATTTTCTAGTAGATTCTAATGAATGTTCAATAGCTGATAAAGTCATGTCTAAAGCAGCATCGCCTATAGCATGAATTGCAGGTTGCAGACCTTTTTTGTAAGCAGTCAAAACTCTATCATTTAGTTCATCTTGAGTACATATTACAAAACCTTTATTTCCTTTATCATCGCAATACGGCTCTTTTAGAGCTGCCGATCTTGAACCTAGTGAACCATCAGTAAATAATTTATATGAACCATATTGAACCATTCTGTATGGATTGTTCTTTTTTTCTTGTGTTAACACTTCAGGTTCAAAAATCTCATCTAAGCATACTGTAACTCTTACAGGTAGTTTCCCTTCTTTTTCTAAAGTTTTGTATAATTCTATATCTTCATCATATCTCCAAATCTTGGCTGCATATGTGTGGATTGTAGTAACTCCTTTTGATGCCATATCTTTTAATACTTCCTGCATTATCTTTATTCTTTCTTTTTCATCAGATAATGGATCTGGAATTATTTCATCAAATATTTTAGTGCATTGCTCTCTAAGTATACCATTTGGTTCATTGTCTGTATCAAATTCCACAATCCCACCAGTTCCTCCATCATATCCTTTAGTAACCCCGGAAAGTTTAAGCGCCATTGAATTTGCAACAACAGCATGTAAGCAACATCTTTTTATTACAATGGGATGTTCGGTGCTGATTTTATCTAAATCATATCTGGTTGGAAATCTATTTTCTTTAAACTTGCTCTGGTCAAAGTTAACTCCTTTAACCCAATTACCACATGGTATATTTTTTACTTTTTGTTTCATTAGACATATCATATCATCAATACTTCTAGCTGACTCTAAATTCACTGAAGTTTGATTTTGACAGTAAGCATACATATGCATGTGAGAATCAGCAAGACCTGGAACCATAACTTTTCCATCTAAATCAATTACTTCGCTGCTTTTATAATTGGATGATTCTTCATTTGTTCCTGCAAATTTAATTATACCATTCTTTATACCCAAGGATTCTACCTTTTTACCATCTGCCTCCATGGTATATATCTTCCCGTTAATAAATAATTTATCTAATTGCATCTAATTTCCTCCATATCTTTTAAACAAATCTAAAAGGTGCTCATGGAATATTCATCCTACATTTAAAGATTACTGATGTTATATGGTTTTGTAGGAAAGTAATAAGCACTCCTTTTTATTTTTATAATATAATACCTTGAACAAAAAGGGAAGACAATTTACTCGTCTCCCTTTAACTTCTTCCAATTTAATTATTTATGAGCACAATATCCTTTCAAGAAATGCATAAACTACTTCTGAGGTTTTTACAACTGAATTTAGGTCTACATATTCATCACTTCCATGGAAATTGCTGCCATCAGCTCCAAAGATAACGGCCGGTGCCCCTAATCTAGACCCCAAATAATTAAAATCTCCAATACTTTGAAAATATGAAATACTTGGTTTTATTTCACATATATTTTCAACTGTCTCTATAAAATCTTTTGCAAAGGGTTCACTTCCTGTAATTGTATAAGGCATGAAACCTTTAGACCCTTCCGAAGGCGCCTCTCTAAAGTTAATTTTATACTCACTTTTAATATTTGCTCTTTTTATTGCTTTTTCAATTTCTTTAGTTATTGTTTCTTCATTTTCACCTACAACTATATGCCAAAACAATTTAACTTTAGCATAATCAGGCACACTGCATGCTCCTCCGTCACTTTCAATTGCTACAACACACACCGAACCTTTTCCTAAATACGGATCAACTATATAATCTACATTTTTTAGCTCTCCTACTACCTTAGCTGCACATTCTGCTGCATTTAGCCCAAGATCTGGAGTAGCAGCATGAGAAGACTTTCCAAAAAATTCTATTTCTAATCCATATCCTCCTCGTGCTCCAAGGCAAACACTTGGGAATTTATTTCCTGTAAACCCTGAGCTGGGCTCAGTTATAATTGAAAGGTCTACATTTTTAATAATTCCTTCTTCTATTAAGGCATTTGTTCCCATACCATAAGGTCCTTCTTCTACTGACACATATGTGGAAATAATTTTGCCCTTAAAATCTTTATGATTTTCAACAAACGCCTTTAATGCAATCATTGTTGCTGCACATCCGGATTTCATATCTAAGGCACCTAATCCATAGAGTCTATCTCCTTTTAATTCTCCTTTTGGATTAGCAGTCCACCCATTGCACAATTTAACGGTATCCAAATGTCCATTTTTGCATATTACAGGGCCTTCTTCTTTACCTTGTAGGGTTACAACAACATTCTTACCTTTGAAGCCTGTAACTTTTTTTTCATGATATTCATGAATATAGACCTCAATATTGTTCTTCTGAAACCAGTTATAAACATATTCCACAATTTTTTGCTCTTCAAAATATGGGCTTTCAATTGAAACTAGGTCCATCAATAATTTTGTTGTCTGTTCCTTCTCAATTTTATACATTTTTTATACCATTTCCTTTTTAATGTTACTATTTATTTTGATACATCCTTTACACTATCTTCTTTCCAAATGAACTTTCCTGTAAATGCGTAAATTATAGCTACAACAGGAGTTAAATAACATAGGAATGCGTATGGAAGATACTCTATAGTGCTAACTCCCAAAGCTCCTGTAAAGAATACTCCACAAAGTCCCCAAGGAACTAATGGTGATGTTACTGTACCTGCATCCTCACATGTTCTTGAAGCTACGTCGCTTCTTATACCAAGTTTCTTATATGCTGGAAGATACATTCTTCCAGGAATAATTATAGCTACATACTGACTAGCAGAAATAAAGTTTATAACAATTGATGAGAAGATGTGAGTTGTTATAAGGTTTCTTGCACTTCTTGTCAAACCAGCCATTTTGTCTAATAGTGATTCCAAAGTACCTGTTTTTTCTAGTATTCCTCCATATGCAAGGCCTAAATATCCAAGAGATACTGTCCACATCATTGACTGAATTCCGCCTCTGTTTAAAAGCGCATCAACATTTTCAATTCCCGTATCTATAACAAATCCATAATTCATAAATGACATCATTTCTAAAATGTTATATCCTTGAGTAAGAATTGCAAGTATCATTGCAATTATTGATGCTACTACCATAGCAGCTAAAGCATTTACCTTTTTAACAGCCATAAATATAACAGCTGCAAGTGGAATTAAACTAATTAATGCATACATAGGCTCTACATTAAAATTGCTTGAAATCCCTGCAAGAATAGCATCAACTGCAGTTGTGTCAATTGTAGATGCTGTATATTTCATACCAAGAATTGTATATATTACTAATGAAATAACAAATGCAGGTACAGTTGTAAAAAACATACTTTTTATATGTGCGAAAAGATTTGTTTCACAAACTCCTGCAGATAAATTTGTTGAGTCTGATAATGGTGATAGCTTATCACCAATAACAGCACCTGAAACTACAGCACCTGCTGTTAATGCCGGTGGTATTCCAAGTCCCATACTTATTCCCATAAAAGCTACACCAAAAGTTCCACCTGTAGTCCAGCTGCTTCCTGTACAAATTGATGATATACTACATATAATTGCTGCCGTTAAAAAGAATACTGTTATCACTGATATTCGAAGCCGGAAGAGCGTATCAGTGAT
>SWCH01001502.1_pt1 | contig 19443 bp, 20 predicted proteins | sample 4690051 | NCBI WGS metagenome assembly SWCH01 (sample SAMN10267282, study PRJNA491770) | bioreactor metagenome | isolation source: DHS bioreactor inoculated with | place: Japan: off Shimokita Peninsula | reverse complement strand
TTTTTTTTATTTGTCATTATGATTGCGCCTGTAAGGCACCCCTTTGCTTCAAGCCAACTATCAAGAGGGCATATACGAATCCAGTTGTCTGGCAATAAAAAATCACGTCGAGCTTGGAATTGAAAACTTGAATTTGAATAAATAATTACGGGCACATTTTTGATATCAACATTATTTTGCTTTACAGCAGTTATAAAAAATTCTTTTGCCTCGCATAACAATATTGGCTGTGTAGATTCAATATCATCTAAAATACTTATAATAGAATTATTTTCTAAGGCTACATGTAACAAAAACGAATCAATCATTGCAATTTTTAAAGCATGCACAATATTTTCAGGCGCATTACCATCCAAATTTATCGACTTCTCTACAACACCTGTCAGCGCAATAACTGTCGCAAGAATATCACTAGATACTGCGATTGAATAATTTACATCGCAGTATCGAGCAACTTCATTCTCGAATGTTTTAGCTTTAGGCCCATGATTAGTGTACCAGCGGGATAAATACATATCTTGGATAACTTTCTTATAATCAGAATATTTGAGTATGTTCATATTTTAAATTTAGTAATAGTTTGGCAAACTCGATCTACGTCTGCAAGCTCAACGCGCTGACCACACGGCAAGTTCAAATATTTATCTATAGCAAAATTTGTATTACTCATTTGCTTTATTATTACTGGATATCTGTATTTTTTTAAGTGCAAAGGAGGAAAATAATGCGCTCTGGCTAATATTCCAAATCTATTTAAATTAATAATCAAAGATTCACGATCAAAGTTTGCACCATTGTCAACCCGCACAACGATGTTCTTAAAAGATGTTTGCTCTGTTTCGTCAAAACTGCATATCTCAATGCCATCAATCTCAGCTAATCTTTCACAATATCTTCGGTAAATCTTGAGATTATGAGACACATTGCTCTCAATTTCACGCAAAGATTCACGAGCAAACGCTGCATGAACCGGATTAATCTCAGCATTAAATGTCTTTCTAAAATGAACGAGCTGAGATGCTACTTTTAAATCCGAAGTACAGACATAACCTCCTTCAATCCCATTGATAAGTTTTGACGCATGCAACGAAAAAACCTCTCCCACTCCGAATGATCCAATTCTTCTGCCAAAATATGTCTCATGAACAGACTCAACAGAATCAAATAGAATTGGAATACCACGTATGTTCGAAATTTTAATCAGACTATCAACTTCACAACAATTAACTATAGGATGAACAGCTAGAATCAGTGCAGTACGATCATTTATATTTTTTTCAACCGCTGCTGGCGATATTGCTAAATTTTTTCTGTCAATATCGACAAAAACTGGAATTTTCCCTGACCAATAAACTGCATCTGCCAATCGACGATAAGTTAATGAGGGAAGTATCACCTCGTTTTCATATTGACGAGCCTTAACACGCATAGCCATCACCAATGCCCAAAATCCTGAAGAAAAAGTTATACAGTATTTTGTCTGGTGATATTCACGGAGAGCTATTTCTAAGTCTTCAATAATCCAAGAAAACTGTTTTTTTTGCAGAGCCGATTGAATCTTATCTAATACAGATGTGATTTTCGGTTCGTATAAATTGGAAGTTGAAAGAAGTTTCATTGCTAATAGTTGTGGCTTTTTACCTAATTAAAAGAAGATCGAAGCGATATTTTGCACCATAGAAGGATTCAGGCATTCTTAGAATATTCGCCCGATATCCTGCAATTTGACTAACTCGAATGATTTCCTCTTCAGTCCACCAAACCCCTATGCTGCCCTTTGGATCATTAAGGTCATAGTTAATGACATCCCGGACCGCATAGAATTGTTCGGCCTTTGCCTTGTTTGGCACATTACCGATAAATATCCGTTGCACATCAGGCAAACATTTTCTGATTGTTTGCAATAACTCCAATACATCCTTTTTTTTAAAATAAGATATCACACCATACATTAGTATTTTATCATAACTATCATTTTCTTTAATGTTTTTGATATAATCAACAACATCAGCTTCTAAATAGTTTACAAGGTCATTTGGCTTAAAATATTGAACAGCAATCTCTAAAAGGTATGCAGAGAAATCAACGCCTGTATATTTCAAAATATTATCAAAAAAATTTGAAGCCAATGCCCCATTCCCGCAACCTAAGTCGAGTAAATGATCTTTCCGTGTAAGCTGAAGTGCATTTTGTATTTGACAAACGATTTGTTCAATATCTTTATCTGAAACTTCAACCCCATTTACAGTACGCTTAATTTGCCTCCAAAATTCAGTCCTTCCTACTGTTTTTGGATATTCTTTATGAATGTAGTCGCTCATTATTGCACCATGTTTGAAAATTATAGTAATCTGTTAAATCAATAAATTAGTCGATTTTGAAAAACTCTAAAAACGGTCCGTCATGCACAAGCCTGTACCGGCCGAACATCGATTCGGAAAACGTGCCCGAGCAATTGGAGGCACATAAAATACAGTATCCGGATGTACTTCGGGAAGTTGAAGTCCGCACAGGCATGAACAAATTCACGGAATCTCCGATCCGGCCTTTGAGGTAGTTACGAAGCATCCTCTGATCGTTCTTTAGATGACCTCACTGCAAATAATCCGACTCAGCAAAAACAAGCCTGAGCTTGCTGCTGGAATATTTTTGTCCGACTCGGGAAAAATGAAAATTTCAAGCTCCGAAAAAACTCCAAGAACCTACTGATCTTTGAAAAAAGAAGAGAAAATAGACACCACACCAGCCAATTGTGCATGCGCAAGACGTTGAGCGCCGTGGCGGCCAGGAAAATAGACAAAGTGGACTTCTCTTGGCCACGTCTGCGCAGTTGGTTCAAGCCGAGTTTTCTTTTCGCTACGCTGAAGGCGGACTCGCCTCCGGCTCGTTGTCGGTAAAGAGCCTTGGTTTCCGTGTCCTCGGCAAACATCCGGCGCCTGGCTTCGATGCGGGGCTTTTTCCAGTCCCACTCGAGCCTGGCTTTGCGCTTGGTGATCTTTACCGGACAGTCATGGCTATGCGGGCACTCGCGGCAACGAGCGGGATCAAAATGGGAAAAAGTCTTCTTGCGGCCGGAATGTACTATATTTTCAACGCATTGTTGCTCCATGGGGCAGGAGATGATTGTGTTTTCCTCGGTGCGAACAAAGTCCATGACTCCGAATCCATCAGCAGGGGTTCCCGAGGGCGGGCACACAAGCTCCACTCCGTGTTCCACGCAGCCCTGCTGATTCCCGTCGCTGTCATACCCGTTGTCGGCGAGCAGAGTTTGGGGCTTGAGCCCTTTGTCCTCAAGGACTTCAACGGTGTCGAGAATGGTGGTTTTGTCCGAAGTGTTGGCGGAATGAACGCTGACTTGGGTGACTATCTTGGGATGCGGGGTGTCTTTGTCCTTGGCGCAGGTTTCGGTGAAATCGGCCTTGTAGCCGACCTTCTTGTAGTGCCCATTGTAATGGGCGTCGGGATCATGAGGATTGGCCATAGCCGTGCCCTTCATTTCCTTGTTGGGCTGAACGACGATCTCTTCGCCGCTCTCGACGATCTGCTCCTCGGCAAGGCGCACAAGCAGGGCAAAGGAAGGAAACTGGCTGGCAGAAGGATGATCTTTGAATTGCGCGATAAGGCCCAGGATATCCTTGGCGGCTAACAGCAGGATATCCTTGTACTGACTGGGCTTGTTGCTCGCGAACCAGGAGTTTTCCTTGGTCGGCAGATAACGGTCGCGCAGTTCCTGATCGAGTCGACCGTAGATGATGGGGTGCGCCTGCCTGAGTTCCCCCAGGAATTTCTTGATGGTAGTGGAGAAGAGTTCGAGTTTGGACATCCGGGCCAGGTTAGTCTGGACCATGGTGGAGTCGGTGCGCTGGAGCGCGGCATCAAGTTGCAGACGCTTGGTGATCGAGGTGAGAACCTTGTTGAAAACGGTGGCTCCCTCTCCCAAAATCTTTGCCCGGTAGTAATAGTAGGAGCGTTCGGAGAGGTATTCGCTGCGGGAAATATCCAGGGCGTAACGGAAGGTATCGTTAAAACTGTAGGCCTCAATGGCTTCAAGGTCGGTCATGTCCCGAAGCGCCTGAAGTATAAACAACCCGACGATTGATTGCAGGTCTTTAGTTGGCCTGCCAAACTCTTCAGAAAAGTGCTTAGAAAAGAAATGAATCGGAATATTGGGCAGAATATCTTTTCTGAACGTATGATAAATAGAGCCTTTTAGCATCTTGTGGTGCCTCTCAGTGCCCCATGGTATGAAGTCCATTAGCTCTTTTTGTCTTCTATCTTTTGATCGTATCATGGCGTTATTTTGTTAGTGTTGAAGATAGAAGTTTTTACTAGATTAGTTGTTGAAAATCAATACTTTGATATTGTGTTTTAAAGTTCAAGACTTTTTGCAGGCAAATCTAATCATATAAACATATCCTAAAAATAATGACACTAAAAAACTATACTCTTAAAAATTAACTTACAATACAAACCCCACTGAATCACTTACGGCATGTTCAATTCGCTTTCTTCCTCAGCAGCATGATCGACGGCAAAAGCAACATATCGCCCACAAGAGCGGTCAGCATGACCATTGCGCTCAACAATCCGAAATAGAACGTCGGAACAAAATTGCTGAAAACCAGAACGCCGAAGCCGGCGCAGAGAATGACCGACGTCGTGACAATGGCCAATCCCTTGCCGAGCAAAACACTCTCCAAGGAGTCAACCATGGACATCTTCTGCTGCCGGAAAAAATTGTATTCGGAAAGAAAATGGATGGTGTCATCCACCGCAATTCCAAGGGCTACCACGGCAATGAGAGCCGTGGATGTATCAAGCGGAATGCCAAGAAGACCCATGATCCCGAAATTCAAAATCAGCGGGAAAAGGTTGGGTACGAGGCTGAGAAATCCGACTTTGACGGAACGCAACACCACGAACATGATCACGGTTATGACCACCAATGCCAGGGCGATACTGGAAACCAGACCATCGGTTACCGCCTCAATGACATTGACCTGCTGCACCACAGATCCGGTAATCCGCATTTTCAAGTCATCCTGGGGCAAGTCTTCAAGGAACTCATTGATCCTGTCGATCAGCTGAGCCTGTCTGGCAGAACTGTTTTCCGACAGCCTGACCAGAATACGGGCGTGGTCAAACGCATTGTTTACATAGTCATCGATATTTTCCGAGTCATACAATAAAAGATATTGCGCAATCAGATCTCTTTGCCCAGGTATCACATAGTATGATGAATCTTCGTCATGAAATGACTTATTCATCTCCTTAATGTAATCGGCAAAAGAAATCGAAGTGTCGACTCCCGGCAATGTATGCAAAAATGCCTGTATTTCATCTATGACAGCAAGATTTTCTGGAAAAGTAAATGCGTCAAAGGTTGCGGACTTTATGGAAATATCCAGAGTTGAGACTCCGCTCAAATTGTTCTGGATAAAATCAAGGTCCTGACGCAGCTCGCTTTTCCTGTCAAAATATTCGACCAGATTTGTTTCAACCTGGACCCGCCCTGAGAACCAGATCGAGACCAGGACCAGCACCAAGCCGGCAACGCAAATTTTGACGTTGTGCGTGGTCACCACCCGTTTCAGAAAATGCAGAAAAGCGTTCAGGCCCTTGTCTTCTGCTGTTTCACGATAAATCTTCGATGGATTGCACAGTAACAGCAGGGGTGGCAACAGGACAAAAGAGAAAAAGAATTCGAAAATCATGCCCATGGACGCCACATAGGCAAATTCCCGAATTGGCGGAATGGAGCTCACGGCAAGGGAGAGAAAGCCTACCGCCGTCGTCAGTGTTGTCAAAAAGCAGGGAACAAAAACCTTTTCGAGAATATGGGCAAGCGCGGCCCTGGTGTCGGGGGCTGCCTTCAGAACCTTTCTGTCCAGGCACGAAAAGATATGCACCGTGTCCGCCAAGGCCAGCGCCATGACCAGCGACGGAATCACCGAGGTCACGTTGTGCATGGCCGTTCCGATAAGGGCCATGAAACCCATGGTGCTTCCCACGCAAACACTGATGTTGATGAGCGCCAGGACCGTTAGCCGAACGTTTCGGAACATGACCCAGATCACCAGCGCGACGAAAAAATAGGTCAACGGGATGAAGGCGGCGACATCATCCTGAACATAACGGCTCAGGCTCACGTTCGTGACGGTGTTTCCGGCAAGATGAAAGACAAGCTCCTCGCTTTCGTATTCCGACAAAAGGCCGCGCACATCCCCCAGAAGATCGGCCCTGAAACCTTTATCCTCAGGACGGTCATAAGGATATACGATCAGAGCCGTCGTTCCTCCATCCCGCGAAATGAGGTTGTCCAGGTACATGGGCGTCGTGAGGGCCTGATGCCTGAGAAGATCCAGCCCGTCCTGCGTATCCGGAACGACCTCGAGAAACTTCCGGACCTCGAAATACTCTCGCGCCCCGTCCACATAATCGACGTTGCCCAGACTTTGGACATCGCGCACGCCGGGATGGGCCTCCAGCCTTTCCGCCAACTCCCGCAAAAGCAGCAGATTGTTTTCCGAAAAAATGTCCGGCCGTTTGAACGAGATGACAAAAAATTCATCGTCCCCGAAAATCTCCTTGATCTCCTTATGGAAAGCAAAGTCGGGGTCGCCATCGACAGTGAAGTAATCGACATTGTCTATGGTCTGGATACGGGGAATGAAGGCCAGAAAAAACATGGCCACGGCAAGGCTGAGGATGAGCGACGCCACGGGGTAACGGGTCGCGACACTGCGTAATGATTTCATGGACACCGCACTCCGCCATCAACTCCGTTTCTCGTTTTATGCTCTGGGCTAAAACCTTTCATTGTCCCAGGGGGTCGTAGCGCCCTCGGGCTATGGTGCCGTCCGGATCAAGGACCTGCTTCAGGCTGTGCACAACATCCCAAAAAACATCGGACCCGTCTGCGAGATGCGGCATCGAGGCGATGGAGGCGCGGTACGGCGCGTAGCCCATGCGCATGATCTCGGCAAACAACGCTTCATAACACAGGCGGGCTTTTTCCGTTTCCTCGGCGCTATCCCGATCATAGGCAATGGTGGTGACCGCGACCATGGCCCGCTCCGTTATGAGCGATACGGTTATCAGAGGCTCGAACCCGTAGTTCAGAAAAATTGGCGAGATCTTGTGGACAAGGTCCTGCGCTGCGGAGCCGATCATGGGCATGATCGGGGATATCCACATGATGCCGACGTTGTTCTCGAGCGGATCAAGGGTCGCAGGCTCATCTTTGCCGCCCACGCGCCACAGCGTGCCATACAGGAAAGCGTCTGTCGGACGCCCCTGAAGAAGTCCTCCGACCTTGACCAGGGAGCCGAGCATGATCTGCCAATCCTTGCCCCAACCGCGTTTATCGAGAAACCGGGAAACCTTCTGCGCCAGATTCAGGGTGGTTGGGCCCACAAAACGGACGCGGCCGAGCGGCCGCAGGGCCTTGCGGATTTCCTTTCGCAACTGCCGGACCTCGCCGGCTGTCCCGTAAATCCCGCCGCTGATGTTCCAGGCCCCGAATCCGCCCTTTTTCCGCATTGAGCGACGCAAAAAATCCGGCAGAGGGGTCTGGCCGTCTGCGGCCTGCCAGGGATAGCGTTGAAAGGAGGAGATGATGCGCAGGTCGTTGCCGATATGAACCAGACTCTTGATCTGCCCGCTGAGTTTGAGCGGCCGCAAGGCATCGATCATGCGCGGCAGGTCATTGTCCTCGGGCATGGACAGAAAAAACATGTTGAAGCACTCCGGCTTGGGCATGAGCCAGATGCCAAGGCTGGTGACAATGCCCAGGCTCGACTGGGTGAACAGACCGTCAAGATAGGGGCCAAGCCCCCATTTGAAGACGTGGGTCGCCTTGGCTTCCCGGTAGTGCCCGTATCCGGTCCGCAAGATCCGGCCGTCCCCGAGCACGACCTCCATGCCACAGGAATTGAAGAAATGATCCCCGTACGGGGTGTGCCCGAAACCGCGTTCCAGAGTGTTGCCGACAATGCTGGCGTTGGGGCCGGAGCCGGTGCAATCGAACCACTGCGGTATGTTGTTTTCCTCAAGATAATCGTAAAGTTGCTGCTGGGTCACACCCGGCTCGATGACCGCGTAAGCCAGATCCTGATTGATTTCCAGGATGCGGTTCATTCTGGAAAGGTCCAGAATCACCTGTCCGTCGGTCACTGCGCAAGCATCGCCGTACCCCCAGTTCTTGCCGCGACTGATGGGGTAGAGGCTGATCCCGGCCTGACGGGCAATGGAAACGGCAGCCTGGACTTCCACGGTTGAGCAGGGAAAAAGGACCCCCAGAGGAGTCGTTCCGCAGGGCAAAGTGCATCGGGAATAACTTGTGATTGTTTCCAGGTCGCGCCGCACTTTTTCACAACCTAGTTCCGCTTCCCAGCGCCAGAAGGCTTCATCGACGTCTACAGTCACTTTTTCTCCACAAGAACCACGGTCTCAGTGGGCGAGCGCATCTCGTAGGTCACACCTCGCCATGTGATGCGATTCGTGAAAAGGGAAAACACGGTATTGAACAACGCCAGCAGGGACGCCGCTGGTGCCAGCAAGCGGTAAGCCCATGCGAGGCGCTGCAGCTTTTCCCGGTGTTCGGGCAGCATATCCATGATTGTCGGCATCAACAATCGGGCGTTGAGCATCTCCATGGGCGCGATGGCGAGCATCATGAGGGAAGATGCCAGAACAATGGGGTCCACTGATCCTAGCACCTGCCCAACAAGGAGTATTAACCCCAGAAGAAGAACAGCGTTCCCAACACCATGAGCAACGGCGATTTTCCACCACAGGGCCGGATGGTAAATACGCGCGATTATAGTCTGTCTGTTGGTCCATTCCAGCATTTCTGTAAAGGAACAATCTTCGTGCGTCGCCACGAGACAGTGCGGCACGAAGGAAATGCCCAAGCATTTTTCCCGCACTGCCAGGGTAATGGTCATGTCGTCGGAGAGAGCGTTGTGCCACCTCTTGGCCACAGAACAGGCCCCGAATGTCTCCCTGCGGATAGCCATTGCCCCGCCCCAAGCGTAGTTTGCCTGCGGGTCCGGGAGAAAGACTACGCCGCCGCCGTTCCAGGCGGAACGCAACACGGACCAGAATCCGCCGCGCACGGGCATGTACCAGCGGAATCCTGTGGCAAGCCCCGTCCGTACATCTCGGAGTGGCTGAATAAGATGGCGCACAAAGGCCGGATTGGGCCTGCTGTCTGAGTCCATGAACACGAACACGTCCGCAGACTCGCCGATAGCCTCGACGGCTTTGAGCAGGTTGTTTATCTTCTGGCTTCGGCCAGGGGTTATGCCTGCCACCAGCAGGCTGGCAGAAACCCCGGGATTCTGCCGAATGACAGATGCCAGCTTCGCATGAGCTGGATCGTCGCTGGTCGCAGTTACGAAAACGAATTGAAGATCGGGATGGTCCTGGGCGACGAAGGCAAGGATATTGGCCTCGAAATCGGGATCAAGGCCCTTGCAGGGAACGATGAGCGCAACTTTGGGGCGGTAGCCGCAGTCAGGATTATCGCGCAACGCCAAACGCACTCCCTCAACAAAGCGTCGCGCCAGCAGTACAGGAAAAAATGAGATCGCCAAGGCACCAAGAGTTGCAATAAACAGTAACCAGCCCATTTCACCCCACCAGATTCTGGCCCATCAATCGCTAATCATCGATCGACAGGTCACCAGTATTCACTTTGTTGAGTCCCGAGCAGGAACAACACCAATTATTTTCGCAGGAACACCTCCCCAAATTTCACCAGACGAAATCCTAGAACCCCTCTTGACCACGGCACCTGGCGTGACAATTGCGCCATCACCTATTACTACATCTGGGAGAATAACGGACTTGCCGCCAACTGTCACTTTTCTGCCAACAACTATTTGACCAAGAGCTACATGATTCCCGACAACAGTATGCGCGGTCAGAATGCAATCTTCGCCGAGCATGGAGTCATCACCAATTGTTATCAAAGTGGGCTCGATCAGTTTTCCGCCTACCATTACTCGTCTGCCGATATTCGCACCGATCAAATTATACGCTAGTCCTCGTAAATTCACAGGTACCATGTTGGCGTTGATGAGCAACCAGAGGTGATTAATGTACAGGTAACCAAATAGCTTCCAGATCAAAGAATGAACGCTTTTTTCATCTAGGTCAAACTCGTTTCGAGTAAAAGGAAAGAATCTTTTTAATAGAAACAGAATGACCAAAGTACTGGCGTAAAAAAAGACGCTGAAGACTACGATGAGATAAATCGCTTGGAACCCATGCGGCAAAACGAATAAACTATGGGCAAAGCAAGAAAAAACAACGCCAATGGCGATGCACGCAAGGCTTGTGACAGAACTGGCTATGATGTCAGATGCGGTGATTTTCATAGTGACTCCTCGGAGGGCGGAGGAAGAGAGTAGCAAGGGGACGACCGGTGTACGAATCTAATTCGGAATCCAGAACTGGAAAAACGGAAAGCCGCCCCTTCAGGGACGGCTTTCCAAGCCATATCGAATTACCATCATCCAAGAGACAGTCTATGCGTTACGCTTCCTACTTATGGCCGCCAAGCCCAGCAAACCTATTCCGAGCAACAGAGCTGTGCCTGGCTCAGGAACAACGTTCGCGTAGGCCGAATAACTGCTAGCCGCAAAGTTCCAACCAGGTGTTGTAGGTGCAAGCTGATTACTACCCTCGATAAACAGATCGAATTCGTCAAGGAAGTAATCACTTTCGAAGATAGTGCTCAAAGAACCTCCAATCACATTCAAATAACCGAAGGTAAAGTTCAGGGATGTACTCGACTTCGTGACCTTGAATGTGTTCTCCGCATCCGCTAAAATGGGGTCGCCGAACAATGCATTTTCAAGAACTTCACGGGCCAGAATTCCGCCCTCAGCAAATTCAAGATCAAGGAGAAGGTTACCGACGGCCATAGCGTTAGCAAAATCACCCTTATTATAATCCAAACCGGGACCTGAAAGAAAATCAGTGTCGAAGGGATCAAAATTGTTTGAATACAATTCCGCCCAGCCGTTATCAAAATATCCGGCAGTCCCGACGGCAGTTGTGGCAACGACATTATCAAGACCACCAAAACGAATGGTCAAAAACTCAGATTCATCGCCTTTCTGCCAATAGACGGAACCCGGGGCGTTTGTTTCACCATCCCAAGTACGAACAGCGGTGACGTCGAAAATACCCCAGAGCTTGGATTCTGTTGCAAACTGGTATGAAAAACCGTCAATGATGAATTTGTTCCCTCCAGGTTCGAATGTGATTGCACTGGCATTGCCTGCCAACAAGACACAGCCGAGCATAACTGTTGCCACTAACATTGAAAATAATTTCTTCATAACCACTCCTCTAGTTTACTAAATTAAAAAAATATGAACGAAATGTTCACCGTCATAATCTCTGATGCCAAACCTGAAGCAAACGGCATGCCACAACATAACCACCTCTTATCACGACAAAAACATGCCAAGACACCTTCAAAACACCCTTGATCTGTAAACTCTCTCGACACCAAGCCCCAGTCAGCAAGCCTAGATGGCAAGATTCCCGTCAGGGTAGACCGCCAAAATTTGACAACTTTTCGATTTTAAAGGACTTATTTTGACAGGCGTAAACAGGGTTCTGTATGCACAAAGCGAGCTGGCCAGCGCGGTGTTTTTTCGCGATCTGGATCGCAATAATAATTAGCTAACCGAGCGTCCGGGCAGAACTATATTCAGGTTTTTTTAAAATTTTAAGACGAAGATTCACGCTATAAATCTTGGGACATCGTCGCACCAAAATCTGCGCTGTAAATAATCCCGACAGCCTTTCGCCCAGCCCCCAGGCCACCGCTTGCGGATTCGAACGATTCACTTCCGCGTTCCCGCAGCAACCTCAGGGCATAGCAGCGCGTCCTTCCTGGCCAGTTAAAACACCCGACTCTCCGTAAAAACCATTCAGCGCAGCTTGATCGCAACATATTTAACAGAAAAGCCATCACCTTCAGCGAGAAGAGTGATGGCCTTTTTGATTTCAATCTATATTTGTATCAAGAAAACAGTATAAACTATTGAGCTACACGCATTATAGCGTGACTGATCAGCACGGCATAGACAGCTCGACACCAACTCCATAAAATCCGCCGGAGAAACCGTCTTGCGGTGCACACCAGCGCACCAATCCCAGGCATGTGTCGGAAAAAAAACTTGTTTCTTTCTGAATTTCCGGTGAAAAATGAATAGTTAATGCGTCCCCTGGACGAAATTGAACATCAGACTCAAGCATTAATCCGTTAATGGAATAATTGATTATTCTTGAAGTAAAAAGCTGCTCTTTTAAAAATATCCGCTTGACCATACAGTTTGACAAAATAGCTTTGCGTGGCGACCTTCTTTTTTCTGATCTATCTGTCACATCGAGTCTCCCTAACAAAGATTGAAATCATAACTCATGTCGTCACAAGCGTATCGGCCCATAAATACAAACATAACCAGGCAACTGAAGATCGTGCCCGAGGCTCTCAGTTCCAAAGCCCTTTGCCGGCAGAGTCAGAGGGCGTGCCCAGCAGGATTCTGCTCGTCAATTCCAGCCCAACCCCGTAGCGACCGCCGTAATTCACGTCCTGAAACCGGCACCAACGCACCAGGCCCACACAGCGCCTCATCCAGAAGCCCGTGGCCTCCAGTGCATCGGAGGAGAATTGGATGTCTACATAGTCACCAAGGGCAAGGGGAGTGTCCAACTCCAGCATCACGCCGCTTCGGCTGTGATTGATGATGCGCAGCGGAGCAAAGGCGGTGCGGGTGAAGACCGGCTTGATCAGGCAAGGCGACAGCGTCGCCAGTCGCGCGAAATTTCTCTTGTCGTGCATGGACACCTCGTCAAAGGATCTGGAGAAGAAGGAACCGGATATACCCATATTCAACCGACCAGACTTGCTGCAATTATCGCGCCCCAAAATGAACGCGACCAAAGCGCTCTTTCGTTAGCCTTGAATCAGGTAAAGTAAAATCCACCGTAAAGAATTCCGACAAACACCCCAAAATTGAAGGCAAAGACCCAGCGCGTCCCGGTGCGGTGAATGCGGTACACGGACACAGCCATGGCCGCCAGAGCCACAAGCGCCACCACAAACCACCCCAGACTGGCCCCGCCCCACTCAAGAAGCATCCTCGTCACCCAAACCTGCCCAAAACCCAGCAAACCGCCATGCAACACCGACACCACACCAAACTGGCTCAAAAGATCATCCAGGGCCTGCATGATCAAGCAGGTGATGACTGCGGCGAGTACAAGCAATACTTCAAGCACCGCGCCTCCGCACGAAGAATTGGACAAAAGGACTCTACATCAGGACGACACAGTCAGAGACACAAGCAAAACAATACAAATCAAAAACAAAAGAAAAGCCGGGAAGCACAAACTCCCCGGCACACAAGAAATAAAAAATCAAACTCACCGACTTGAACGCCGCCGTCCCACAAACCCCAACCCAAGCAGTCCAGCACCGAGAAGGAGCAAGGTGGTGGGTTCGGGGGCGTGAATTGGAGTTGGAGCACCGGAGAAGTGGGAAAGGGCAGGTTGCTCTCCTCCGTTGTTGACAAGATGTCGAGTGGTCCAGTCGCCACTGCTCTGGGCTGGGTCGACAAAGTACAGGGCGAATTCAGTGCCGCCTTTGACTGCGTAGAAACCGAAACCATAGGCGTTATTCAGAGACCATGTCCCGGAAATCGGCTCATTTCCATTTTCGTCCTTGAATGTGTCCCAAGTCACAGTCAGAGTAATGTCATTTTCGGTATTACTACCTTCTTCCTCAACCTTAATCTGAGTCAAGATTGGGTCAAACCCAAGATCAAGATAATGACTAATGATGGTCTCAAATGGACCATCCGTTCCACCTGTATTTCCACTTATAGTTCCAATATAATACCCAGTGAAGTCAGAACTTGTGTACCCAAAATAAGTGTCATTAAAAACATCATTTGCAGAACTGCGATCATAGATAGTGAACCCTTCATTCTCTCCAAACAACGCCGCATACGACCACGCCCGATCCACGGACCAAAGCCCGACCAGGGCGGCCATTATCAAGGTGAGTAGAATCGTTCGTTTCATATCAAACCTCATGGAGGAAAGTTTCGTGAAATCATCTTCAACTTCAATGCCCCTTGCAAAATCCGCACCCATCAACGACCCGAGGCAGCACATCAAACTTCCAGGGCCATATCCATGGCATGATGGCTTCGCCGCACATCCAAATCGTGCCCGACAATCCCAGCGCCCCTCCGGCAATGCAAGCTACCCTGAAAAGGGATGACTTGTTAAGTATAAGCGTGGCTTCCCAAGGGCAAAAGTCAAACATTCGAGTTTGAGCGAAGCGTGCATCCTAGCCATAACTACCCATGATCGCGCAAGTGTAAAAACCTCCGACATACTGTCATACAATCTTACATAAGTTAATGAACCGAACAAAAACCAGCAAACACCCCACCCGGCTTCTGAACGATATCCGATATCAGCGATCTTTCCGGGAAGCAGGCCTGGCATTGACTCCAGTGCGACCGGATCCGCCTTCACGGCTACTGGCACGTTGGTTGCTGATGCGAAGCTCAATGTTCTCAAAATAAGGATACAAACTATGAAAAAGTTAATTACCACCCTCGCCCTTGCCCTTCTGCTTTTCGCCAGTCAGGCCGGGGCTGAGATTGTTACGGACACCACTGACTACTGGGAAAATGGATATTGGGTTAATTCACTCCCTAGCAATGAGGACGTCTATGGTGCGCCAAATATTGTAAATGCTGCGTTCATTATTGATGATCATGCCCTGACGCAGATAAAAATTCAATATTACTTCAATCGAATCGATGAATCTTGGACTGATGGCGTAAAAACACATACATACCAGGCCATCGCTCCCGGTGACTGGTTCTTCAGCATTGATGAAGATAGCGACTGGGAATACGTTCTCAGCACCACAAGCGAATTTCGTGGTTTATCAACAATTGCTGGAATGAGTGAAGTGCAAAATGATACCAAATGGGCTTTGTATGAGAAAAATTTAGCATACGATGACACAAACAGCTATGAAGGCGCATTTGCACCCTTAGGATGGGGTGAGCGAGGTGATCATCCTGCGCTTGCGAAGCTCACGAACGCAGACACGGCCCTCGCAGGCGAAGTGATTTTCTCCGGATGGGGTCACGATTGGGACGCTAACGTCCCAACTGTAGGAACGTTGGAAAATAGCGATTCTTGGTATAGCGCAACATGGACATTCGATACTCCCTTTAAATTGACCCCCGGCAGCACGCTGACATATGGTTTCGCCCTGACCTGCGCCAACGACGTACTGAAAAGCAGTATAACTATCCCCACTCCCGAACCCGGCACCGCCCTGCTCCTCGGCGCAGGCCTGCTCGGCCTGGCTGCCGCTTCCCGCAGGCGCATTCGCTAAGCCGCAACACATCTGAATCAAAAAGCCCGCCGGTCACTGACCAGCGGGCTTTTACTTTTTGACGGTAAGGACGAGCAACAAATCCGAACGCCTCCTTGGCAATCACAAGTTGCAGGCCGTTCAAAAATGCTGAGATGCAAGGAAGCGAAAAAATCCAGGTCGCGCGGTATAGCCGTCTACATAAGCGGTCTGGATTTTTATCGCTAACGCAGCAGATCGCCGTTTTTGAACGGCCTGCTAACCACGGCGCATGTAATACACCCCGCCACTATAAAGCATGAGGACCCCACCCAGGGCCAGGCTCGCGGCGCTCCCGGCCAGGCATCCGGTCAAACCTATCGTGCCCACAAAAAGAGGGAAGGACCTGTAAACGCAATCAGGCAGCCATACTCTCATTCAATCCCCCGTTTTAAGATCTGTTACGAATGCCCCCTGGCACAATTTCGGACGGGCCTGGAAGCTTCATCACACGGCAAAGACACTCTACGCATTGCGGCCAATCTCGGCCAAAGACATGAGCGGGTTCCTGAATACCGCCCCGATGGCCAGTCCCGTCTCTTCCATGGCGTGACGACAGGCAATACAGGTCATGTGGCGGGGTTTTCCGTGTTCCGTGAACTGGAAAAGAATCTCGAATTCGCGACCATCCCTGAAGTTGTCCGGGTCTGTGGCGTTAAGGCGCAGGCCGATGCCCGTGGTCGAAATATCGTGCAACCGCGCTACACGGTATCGCCCCTTGCGCCCGTCCGGGTCCAAGGTGTGAATCACGGCGAAACCAGACAGCAAAAGGCGCGTGGCCTTGCGTCTGTCCCTGAAGTTATCTTCCGGATGCAGGCTGAGGGAATAAAGACGCCCGCCCGGGTCATCAAAGTCCCCTGTGGCCTCCCCGGCCGAGTCTGTCTGCTGCAATGATGGCCTGCGTATGTCTTTCACAGATGCTCCAATACAAAAATTTTCCTTTCATATGAAAGAATTGTGCCAAACAGGAAAGGGGATCGTGAGGCGTAACGCGTAATGCGTGATGCGACAGATGCAAAGGGAAAGGGAATCGGGGAGGAGGCAAAGGCAGGGCTAAGGCAGGGCTGAGGCAAGTCGGAGACATGGCAAGGACACGGCGGAGACAAGTAAAAGACATCCGGACACGAGAGGGTGTCCGCTTCTCCCGCCCTGCCTCCGCCTGGGCATGGATCGAAATTCACAAAGACGAACCGCTGGCAAACTGGGAAACTGGCCTTGTCATGTGAGTAATAAAGGAATAATTTATACTCATGAACGTTTTCGAATACGATGAGGCCAAAAGCCAAGCCAATCTGGGTAAGCATGGAATCAGCTTTTTGGATGCCCAGGCAATATGGGCCGACCCTGACGCGCTGGAAATCCAAGCGAGGTCTGAGGATGAACCCAGATTTCTCATCGTAGGCATGATTGGCCAAAAGCATTGGTCTGCCGTCGTCACCTATCGAAATGGTATCACTCGTCTTATCTCAGTCAGGCGCTCCCGAAAAAACGAGGTAGATCTGTATGAAAGCTAAAGATTTCGAAAAGAAGTTTGACCAGGGCACTGAGGACATCACGAGCAGCCTTGATTTGTCCACGGCACGTCGCGTCAACCAGGAGCAGCGGCGGATCAACGTCGACTTTCCCGCTTGGGTAGTGGACTCACTGGACCGTGAGGCAGCCCGGATTGGCGTCACACGGCAGTCAATTATCAAAGTCTGGCTGGTTGAACGCCTCAAGGCGGAAGCCGCCAATAAGTGCCACGCCTGCGCAGCCGAAAAATAGAACCCTCCACACTACTGGGCAAACCCACGGCAATTGTATTCGTCGCCCTCACGGGGCAGCGGGGAAGGCAGCGATGGAGGACTAAGGCAGCCTCATGCTGTCGTTGCATCTGTCGATGACTCCGTCGAACACATCTAGGAGGCCATAAGCAGAACAGAACCCGCAAGCCAAGCCATCCCGGAGGCATTTTGCTCCGGATGTACCTGGAACCGTTGAAGCTGACCGTCACGGCAGCAGCTGGACACTTGGGCGTTTCTCGCAAGCATCTTTCCAACCTGGTCAACGAAAAGGTAGGCATCACCCCGGACATGGCCATGAGGCTTTCCCGTGCCTTCGCCACTTCGCCGGATCTGTGGATGAACATGCAGAAGACGCGGGATCTATGGGAAGCGGAACACGAGCGCACCGGCTGGGAAGCGGTGACACCTTTGCCCGGCGTGCAAGATGTTGGCGGCGTTGATGCGGCAGGCGACTAGTGAATAGTGAATGGTGAATGGGTGAGGACGGAACCGGACCAGACTTGGACTGCCTTAAGGATGACGGACACTCTCTCCTTCCGTGGGTATACAAATCCCATTAGCCTGCGAGACCTTGTCTATTCCATAATTTTCTCCATACCATACTTGACGGTATGGAGAAATATGCATAATTATCTATTGAACAAAATGGCGGTGGCGGAATGAAGAGAAAGGACATCCTGAAGAAACTGACCGATAAAGGGTTCACATTTCAGGAAGGTGGGAGCCACACCAAGGCGTATGATTGTAATGGCATATTCAGATCCGCCATCGGCAGACACACGGAAATCCCTGAAAAGGTTGTACGCCAAATCGAAAAACAAACCGGTGTAGCGTTGCATTAAAAGGAGGTCGTCATGGCCTATTATTTTCTGGTTTTTCTGCCCGTCGTTGAGGGCGGGTATGCCATTTTGTCTCCTGATTTTCCGGAAATCACATCGCAGGGAGATACTCTGGAAGAATGCATGACCATGGGAGCCGATGCGTTGGCCATTGTGTCCGAAGAGTACGCCAAGGCGCGCAGGCCTCTACCGGAACCATCCAATATGGTTCAGGCCCGGGCGTTTGCCACGAGCGAAACAGACGACAGCGTCGACCTGAGCCGCGAACCCGTCTTGCAGCTCATTCCAGCGCCGAACGTGGACATGACCCCGGTCAAGATATCCATCAGCCTGCCCAAGGCTGACCTGGAAGCAATTGACGCCAAGGCACGCCGCCTGGGCATGACCAGATCCGGCCTACTGGCCAGTGCCGCCAGGGTGTATTCCGGAGGAGAAGGACGCGGAGCCTCTTGCTGAAAATGCCCCGCAACGGCCTCTGCGGGAAAGGCGACGACTGGAGAACGGGAAAGGCAACGACCAAAGCAACGGAAAAGGCAATCCAGAGGGTCTCTATCGCTGCCCGTCGATAATTCTATCACTGCCTCAGCCGCTGCCTTTGCCCTGCCTTTGCCCTGCCTTTGCCCTGCCTTTGCCCTGCCTTTGCCCCTGCCTTTGCCCCTGCCTTTATCGTTGCCTCCGCCCCTGCCTTGACAACCCTCCCGACCTTGAAGGATACAAGAAATACTACTTACGACTACCAAGGAGATTGTCATGCCCTCGCAACCGATCAAGCCCACGAGCATCAAGCTCCCCCTGGAATTGCACGCTCGCGTGCAGCATATCGCCACGGCCCGCAAGCGTTCGGTTCATGAAGTCATGCTCCGGGCGATGGAGACCTATGTGGACAGGGAGGAAAAGCGGGAGGCCATCCGTCAGGAGTGCATCAAGGCTCACGACGAGTACATGCTGACCGGACTGCATGTCACCGGCGAAGAGGTTGACGCCTGGATTGACCAACTCCTGGATGGCAAGGCCACGGAATTGCCCGCATGCCACGACTGATCTGGACCGCAGGGGCCATTGACGGACTCGGGAAAATTCACCGGTTCCTTGCCGAAAAGGATGCCCAGGCCGCGGCAAAGGCCCTGGACGCCATTCGCAAGGGAGCAAACGTCCTGCGAAACTTCCCCCAGGCCGGACGCCCGACAGAAGACCTGGAACCTGAGCATCGCGAACTGCTCATCCCTTTCGGAGCTTCAGGCTACGCCATTTTTTACGAAACCATCGACGACTGCGTCTGTATCCTCGCCGTCAAACATCAAAAAGAAGCGGGATACTGATCCCGTCAATCAGGGCAAAGGCTGTGATA
>SWCH01002257.1_pt1 | contig 19596 bp, 21 predicted proteins | sample 4690051 | NCBI WGS metagenome assembly SWCH01 (sample SAMN10267282, study PRJNA491770) | bioreactor metagenome | isolation source: DHS bioreactor inoculated with | place: Japan: off Shimokita Peninsula | reverse complement strand
CAACAATAGCTGCTGCTATAGGAAAACTTATGTTATATTGTGCCTCATCTGTAGTTCTAGGTACAATTTTGCTTAATCTTGTAGCTGAAATAAATGTATGCACATTTACTTGAGCAATTTTATTTATATCAATATTATGGTTTTTTATTAATAAAAGTGCTGCCATAATAGCCGGATGCGCCCATCTGCAACATGTATATGGCTTGAAATACAAATTCATAATCTCATATTCTTTGCCAAGTGTATCTAATAAGTATTTGTATTTTTCCAGCTCCAATAAATGGGTCTTCCCAGATGATCCATTTATTGTTTCAAGTACTGCCATAACACCTACAAGAGAGCCAAATGGTACACCATCTTTATTCATAGAAGGATACTCTACAGCTCTCATCACAGGCGTAAGAGGTGCATGAAAATCTGCTATAGATAATGAATTGTTTAATTGCTCCTTGCTTAGGCCAAATATCCTTGATACTCCTGCACTAGTACCAACTGCACCATATGCACCTGTACTGTGCAAATAATTATAATGATCTTGAATAGCCAATCCGCTTCTTATTGCCGTTTCATAAGAAACAACTAAGGTAGTTAAAAATTCTTTGTAGCTAATTTTTTTTTCAAGTGCTGCAGATAAAATTCCTGATATTATTGATGTTCCGGGATGCCCTTTTATCATATTATGCCCATCATCTATATCAAAAGAATTAGATGCATGGCTCATAGCAATAGCTGCTCCTACAAAACTAAATTTATCATTTGAACCAATTACAGAGACATTGCCATCTTTGTATATGGATTTTGCAAGATTTATTCCTGCTTTAAATTGCTTTCCGGTGCTGCCCAGTATAAGGGCTGTGGTTAAATCAATAGTGCATACAACAGCACGTTCTTGAACATCCTTAGGTAAATCATTCCATTTAGTGTTCAATATATAGTTTTCTAATGTATAATCAGTAATGAAATTCATTTTAAACAATCCTCTCTAGTAGCTATAATTTTGTAAAATTAATCATACCTTATTGTCAAAATTATCAAATAATTTCTGTATTTGCTTCACCTATAAAAGTATATTAGCAAATACAGAATATTATATAAAATTTCTTTATAACACTTGAATGTTTCTTTAAGTTATATTAAACTACTCCTGTTTCTACAATTAGCTCACCTTTTGCAAATCTCTCTATACTCAATGTATCTATAGGCAATGATGTTTCTTCACCTGACATTTTTTCTGCAATTAATTTTCCAATCATAGGCGACAACATAAACCCTTTTCCACAGCCTAATGCTAAATAATATCCATCAATTTCCGGTATATTTCCCAGTATTGGCTGTCCATCAGGGGAAATACCATAATGTCCTGCCCATTGTCTTACAAATCTTACTTCTTTTAGCATAGGAATTTGAAATACAGCCTTTTTAGCCATGCTTTCTAAAAAGTTCCAGTCATGATTAAAGTTTATTTTTTTGGGTTCATCAGGATTGCCATATCCCATAATAAATCCACCATGTGGAACTTGTTGAATATATGAATCATGAGCAAATGACATAACCATCGGTCCCATCATACCTTCCAGAGGCTCTGTAATTAAAATCTGATGTCTTTCTGGTTCAACAGGATGTGATAAACCCATCATTTTACCAATATCTTTAGCCCATGGTCCAACCGCATTAACAATTGTATCTGTTTCAATTTCACCTTTATCTGTAACAACCGAAACAATTTTCCTGCCTTTGGTTTTAATGCCGGTAACTGTAGTATATCTATTTATTTCCACACCTAAATCTTGAGCTCCTTTTGCAAAAGCAAATGTTGTTTTAAAAGGATTTATATGGCCATCTTCTTGACAGAAAAATGCTGCATCCATACCATCAGTATTTACATAAGGTACAATTTCCTTAGCTTCTTTAGGTGTAATCATATTTGAATTTATCCCAAGTCTGTGTTGTGTTTCAAGATTTTTTTTCAATCTCTCTGTTTGCGATGGGTCATATGTTGTCAATAGGTATCCACTTTGCCTAAATTCTATGTCGCCATATCCTGTCTCTTCACCTAATACCTTGAAAATTTCTGCGCTTCCTCTGGAAATCAAACAGTTCATTTCTGTCCCCCACATTTGTCTTATTCCTGCTCCGCATCTGCCTGTTGATCCGCTTGATAGATATTTCATATCAACTAAAACTATATTTTTAAAGCCTTTTTTAGCAAGATTGTATGCCACAGAACATCCTATTGAACCACCACCAATAACAACTACATCTGCCTTTTTACGCATTCTTATCACCCCCTGCAATCTCTCCAAGTTTTACTGGTTTTACAGGTGCTCTATAGGTTGGTAAATCTATCTCTGATATGTCCTTTTTTAAATATTTTGCAATTTCTTTGGCTATTAAATCCTTGCACGTTTTTCCTTGGCAAGGTCCCATATTACAACGAGTTATCCTCTTAATCTCTTCCATTGATGTAATACCTTCGTCCAGTAACTTATGTATGTCTTCCAATGTAACATTTTCACATCTGCAGAGATATACTTTGTCTTTATCCATATTACTTCCTCCCCAATCCTATATTTCTCACCTCAAGAAATATATCTTTTGAAACTGAAATAGTGATAATATTTGTATGATCAAGATTCTTATTATTTTGCACTTTTAAAACTTTTGCTTTTCCTATAGCTTTTCCTTCTCTATCTAAAGCATCTACTACGCTTGATACCTCTGGTAAAGGTATTAATTCATATGGTATTTTAATTGTAGCTTCGGTATCTGAATAAGTTTCATCAATTATAAAACATGCCAACCCCGGACAGGCACTTACACATAATCCGCAACCAGTACAATTATCAAAATTAATTTCTGGAATATCATTTATATTATCAAAATCTTTAACAGCATTTGATTTGCATACAGTTGAACAAGGGTTGCATGGAATATCTTGAAAGCATTCAAATATTGCATAAGGCCCCTTTGCCCTTCTCTCTTTTGATGGTAGCTTTGCTTCTACCATATCTTTAGTTGCTACGCCAGTTTTATAAAACATAAATTTACCTCCTAACGGGTCAATAATTCTAAACCTGATCTAATTTTTTCTCCTACAATCCCCGAACGTAAAATATCAATCTCATTTTTAAAACTATTTTTGACCTCAATAATATTTTGACCATACCCCAATGCCTCAGCTGCAGATAAGCCTGCAATAGTACCTTCTATCATAGCACTGCTTGCCTCTTCTACTTCAGCTGAATCCCCAGCAACATATACTCCATCTGCAGTAGTTTGAAGATTCTTATCTCTTAATGGAACATAACCTCCAAGACTTGGAACATATTTCATTTCACAACCAGTCTGTCTTAATAATTCACTTTGCGGTGACAAGCCAACCGATAGACATATTACATCTACATCTAGTTTTCTTTCTGTTCCGGAAATAGGCTGCCATTTTTCATCTAGTTCAGATATTACTGCCCCTTCAACAAATTCTTCACCAACAGCTTCTTTTATGGTATGAGAAGTAAATATTGGAACTCCAAGTCTTCTTATCTTAGATGCATGAACCAAGAAACCTCCTATTCTTGGAGCTGCATCAATAATAGCTTCTACTTTTACACCAGCTTGAACCAATTGATACGATACAATTAAACCTATATTTCCTGCTCCAACCATTAAAACTTTATTTCCAGGTACAACGCCATGTTCATTCATTAACGTCTGAACAGCACCTGCCCCATACACTCCTGGTAAATCATTATTTTCAAAAGGAAGCATTTTTTCTGATGCACCTGCTGCAATTATTGTTTTCTCACTTGTCATCCTTTTATACTCTTTTCCTTCTTCATAAGTAATTACACCATCTTGATAAATAGCTAGAACTGTAGTATCAGTTTTAACATCAATTAATTTATTTTTTTTAATTTCTTCACATAAAATTTTACCTATATTTATTCCTCTAGTTCCAGCATACTCATTTTCCGATCCAAAAAAACGATGGGTCTGTTTAACCAACTGTCCCCCTAACCTCTTTCCTCTGTCAAACAAAGTAACTCTTGCACCTTGACCTGCTGCTGCAATTGCTGCACACATACCAGCCGGACCTCCACCTATTATTGCTATTTCTGTATGTAACATTATTCTTCACCGCCTTTTAATCTTCCTTTTCCCTTCTGCCTATTAACTACCATACCTTCTCTAAGTTCCTCAACACATGTTCTAACATTAGGTTCTCCATTAACTTCCATTAAACAGGAAGAACAATTCCCTATGGCACAAAAGAACCCTCTTGCACGATCATCATGCCTCAAAACCCTTATTCCATTATCATGTAAAGCTGCTGCAATCGGCTCTTTATCATACCCTTTTAATATTTTACCTTCAAAGATAAAACTAACCTCTTTTTTATCTTCGAATTCAAGCACCGGATGTTTTTTTATACGCATTTTAACCCTCCTAATAATTAAAAAATTTTTAATATTGATTGATTAAAATTAATTAATCATTTAATACCTTTTTCTCTTCTACAGGCAATTTCTCTGTATGATTCAATTCCTTTTCATTTTCTAAAGACATTTTAATAATTGATACCAAAACTGCCATGCTAAATACAAAGATTGGTAAAGCATAAACAATACTTATTGATTGCAATGCTTGGGTACCTACAGTTCCACTGACTAACAGACATACTATTGTTACACCACCTATTAACAACCCCCAAAATAACTTAAGCGTTTGTGGTGCTTCACTTTCTACCTTATTTTTTACAGTTTTAGTTGTCATGGAAGCAATTGTTGATGTCATCGCATCTGCAAGAGTTATAAAAGAAAAACCTAAGGCAAGTATACCTATTGGTATTGTTATTGAACGCAGAGGCATATTTTGCAATAAAGCATACATTGAAACTTCTAATCCTCTTTCATTTATTACATTCATAATTCCTGCATTCAAAAAATGATCATAATAAATTGCTGATCCGCCAAATCCAGTAAACCAAATTAGTATGAATGTGCCTGGAACAAATATATTTACCAAAATAAATTGCTTAATTGTCCTGCCAATTGCTATTCTGGCAAGAAACATTCCTATAAGAGGCGCATACGCCATCCACCATGCCCAGAAAAATATAGTCCAGCCCCCGCTCCATCCATCGCCTATGTTAAAAGCATCAGAATTAAATGAAGTAGGTATAAAATTTTGTATAAACGAACCTATTGTTTGTACAAACGAATTAAGTAAGAATTTAGTGGGTCCAAAAATAAATAAAAAGAATACTAATGCAATGTAAATATATGAATTTGTACTGCTAATTATTTTCATTCCCTTTTGTAGCCCTCTATAGCTTGAAAACGTATATGCTAAAGTTAAAACTACAATTATTCCTATATATACTGCATTGTTTTGCTCTAATCCAAACAAGAAATTTAGCCCAGAAGCAAATTGCATTGTACCAAAGCCTAAGGAAGTTATAACCCCACCAATTAAAGCCAGTATTGAGATGGCATCTATAACTTTACCTGGAACACCATATATTTTATCTCCAAGCAAAGGATATAATGTGGAACTTGCTCTAAATGGCAATTTTTTATTATACACTGCATATCCAGCAGCAACACCAAAAATTGTAAACATAGAATATGGAAGGTATGACCAATGGTATGATCCTATTTGTAAGCCCCTAATTGCACTATCAGGAGTTTGAGGCAATGCGCCTGTAAATGCAGGAGGAGTATAATAATGAGTCAATGGTTCTGCAACCGACCAAAATACCATTGCTGTAGCAATACCGCCGCATATTGCCATTGCACACCAAGCAAATCCACTTACCTCTGGCTCAGCATCCGGTCCACCAATTTTTACTTTTCCAAAAGATGAAAACATAATAGAAATAGTACCCCCAAATACTATAAATGAAAATAACAGATACATCCACCCAAAACCGTCTATTGTAAATGACAACGATTTACCAGCTATATTGGCAAAGCCATCAGGGTTAATAGCCCCTATAAATATTGTTAGACATAACAATATTGCCGGCGGGAAAAAAACACCTTTATCAATTTCATAATTCTTTATTTGTTTCATATCACACTTCCTTTCTTAAATTTATTCAACTTTAACTTTATAACCCTTCATTTTAAATGTTTTATGGCCATATTTCAAATTCTGATCTTAGTGAAAATTCATTGCAAATTAAATTTTCTTGTGTTATTATAATAACTACTAAAAGTAAACTTAAATGTAATATAAACGTTTTCTAATATTTTATCTTAAGTATATAGTAAATCTTTTATTTTGTAAAATAGAAAAAACAAATGCAGTGGTTCAAAAAAATAAATGGAAACAAGCATAATAAGGGGGAAATAGAATATGGAATATAGAAACATAATTACATTTTTGCGTGTGGCAGAACTACAAAACTTCACGCAGGCAGCAAATTCTCTAGGATATGCTCAATCTACAGTAACTTTTCATATTCAGTCATTAGAAGAAGAGTTAGGTATTAAGCTATTTGACCGAATCGGCAAGAAAATTTCTTTGACTATAGCAGGTGAATACCTAATATCTTACGCTAATGAAATTATGCATATTGAATCAGAAATAAAGCAACTCTATAAAAAGCTTGACAACATATCCGGTACACTCCGAATAGGAGTGGTTGAATCATTATTATCTACATATGTTGAGAAGGCAATTCTTCTATACCGCCAAAAATTTCCGAATGTTTTTCTTGAAATACGCACTGCTTCTACATTAGAATTAATGGAACTTTTGGAAAGCAATGACGTTGATATAATCCTAATTATAGGAAAACGAATCGTAGATCATAACTTTATTAGAAGTCTTATAAAACCTGAAAAGATTTTTTTTGTAACATCTTCATCTAATAAATTAGTAGGTAAAGACACTGTAAGTTTTCAAGAAGTTGCTGAACAACCTTTAATACTTCCTGAGAAGGCAAGCTTTTACAGACAAATTGCTGAAGAAGTGGCTGCCCAATTTGACTGTATTCTAGCCCCTGCCATCCAGGTGAATAATACAGCTACAATTATAAGATTACTAAAAGAAGGAATGGGAATTTCTTTTTTACCAAATTACTTAATAGCTCATGATGTAGCAACAGGTGAACTTTCACCTTTAAACATAGTAAATGACCATTTGCAAAATTATTATATTCAGATACTATATCATAAAAACAAATGGGTAACGCCTCATATGAAAGGCTTTACAGCACTTATGAAAGAAATATTTTCTGTTTGATTTATAAACTACTTAAATAAATAATAAATCCCAGTGTTTTCACTTACACTGGGATTTATTTTTTATTCTTTAATCGATATCTTTGATTAATGTCATTTAATCCATTCATTTTACAATACGTAGCATTCATTATATAATATAAGCATAGTAGAAATACTTAGAAAAACTTATTATTTGCAAGATATCTGGCACAAGTTATAGGGGTACTTTACATATGTTAAAAAAATTTTCAATAATAAAATCAATTATTTTGTGCCAGATTTCTATACAGTAATATATAAAATTTTGACAAGTAATTGCAAAACCAATAAATTTTTAAAAATTAATTTATATTATTAAGTGACTTAATATTTTGCAAACATATTAAGCACTATTGTAAAATAAGGAGGAAGTTATTATGAGTAAAATGAAGTATTTAAAAGATATGCCAATTGCTGTTCTTGGTGGCGGCGCTGTTGGAAAAACCTGTGCAGCAGATATGAAACTGGCAGGACGCGAGGTTCGTTTATTTGATATGATGCCTTTTGCGGAACAAACTTTATTAAATATTGATAAAACCGGTATCCTTCTTGATGGCGAACAAAGAAATCTCTATTGCTTTGAACGTTCAGGAAGAGCTCATTTTGACCTTGTTACCAGTGATATGGCTGAAGCTGTAAAGGGGGCCGGATTAATTGTTGTAGCCGCTCCTGCCTTTGCCCATGAACCTTTTTTTAGCAAACTTGTTCCTCTTCTTGAGGATGGTCAAGTAATACACATTTTTACAGATAACTATGGAACATTGATTCTTAGAAAGATAATGCGCGAAATGAATTGCACAAAAAAGGTAATAATCGGTAGCTGGTCTTCTGCTCCTTATGGTACAAGACTCGAATCTGTAGGTGGATATACTTTACCTCATGTAAGTGCTAAATATCGTGCAATTACACTACGCGGTGCATCTTTACCTATGAGTGATATTGACGATTTTATGGAGTCAGCTAATTATCTCCCATGCATTGATGCTGTCATCCAAGGTGATGGGCCAGTAGCTGGAAATACTATACTTGATATTGGATTTTCCAATATTAATCCCGTTATCCATGTACCAGCTACAATTCTTGGCGTATCTACAATGGAAAACTGGGGAAAAATCTTTGGTGACTTTGATACTTCCGGATACTCCATGTATAAACATGCTCTTTGTAAATCCATCTGTGAGGTTCAATATCAGTTCTATAATGAAGAAATTGCACTTGCAGATGCCATTGGTGTTGATACTCCTCATTATTCTTATGAATCATTCTTCAACAGAAGAAGTATTCTTGCTCAGGAATATATGGGGCTAAATAAAGATGGAAAAGATAATATGGTACTTCCACTTGACAAACCTTGCACCGAAGGAAACAGTGGTCCTAATAGCATACATCATAGATACCTCACTGAAGATGTTCCGGTTGGCTGCAAAATTTATCATGATCTTGGTGTACAATATGGTGTTCCAACTCCAATTATTGACTCAATGATTGTTCTAGCCGGCTCTATGCATAAGAAAAACTTCTTTGAGTCAAGCAAATACAATCTAGCTTATCTAGGCATTGATAATATGAGTAAAGACGAACTTCTAGCATATCTTAATAAAGGAATTTACAACCGATAAATTTATATATATAATATCTTTAAAAGAATCTCACTTTAAAGCTTAGAGGGAGATTCTTTTAGATTGTTAAAATACTAATATCCTCTTTATTTTAAATAAAGGTATTTAGGCACATATTAAATAAACTAATTATCATATTGATGTTTATGTATAGTATGATATAATAAATACAACTTATGAAACAAATACATAAAGCCTTTGTCTTGATGTATTTATTGAATCGTTGTGATGCAAGCCGTTTTCTGGCTTGCTGTATGATATAATAAATACAACTTATGATAAAATGAAAATAATTTACTGAATACATGCTAATAATAAAAATAGAGGAGATATCAATTATGAAATTAGGTGAAAGATTAAGAGAAATTAGAAAAAAAAATGATTTAACTAAGCAAGAATTAGGTAACACATTAAATGTACCTAAGGATAGAATTAAACTTTATGAATCAGGAGAAGAGACACCATCAGAATTTTACTTAACAGCTTTTGCAAAGCATTTCAACATTTCAGTTGATGAATTATTGCAGCTTAAATAAAAATAGTACGGCTATATAAAATAGCCGTACTATTTTTTATATTTAAATTATTAAATTTCGCTGTCAGATGATACGAAGTTAATATTCTTATTCATCCAGTTTTTCCCTTCAACCAGCCTTGTAACAACCATGGATGCAACGGCATCTCCGGTGCTGTTTATGCAGGTTGCAGGAGGGTCTACCAAAAATCCAATTGTTGCAATAATCGGAAATGCTTCAGGCGGAAATCCAAATAAACTTACGATTAACATTTCACCAATAAGCCCTCCACCCGGGACACCTGACATAACCACTCCTCCGAGAATTGAAATTGCTACCGCTGTAATGTAAATTCCTATTCCTGAAAATTCTTGACCAAATATACCAAATAAAAATGATATTTTTAGTATAGAAGATAATACCGTACCATCCATGTGCATTGTTGCACCAATTGGTAATACGATTTCACGAATGTCTTTTGGAACTCCCATTCGCCCGGTTGCTTTTAAATTTACAGGTAAAGTTGCAATTGAACTTTGTGTTGCAATTGATGTAATAGCAGGCTCTAAAATATTTTTAAAGAAAGTTTTTACACCAAAGCTCCCCCCTGCAAAATATGAATATCCTGCAAAAGCCACAAAGAAATATACAATGCACAACGGATAATAAATAACCATAGCTCTTGCATAGGCCCCCAGCAATTGAGGTCCAAACTCACCTATAAGACTGGCAAAATATGCACCCAACCCAATTGGAGCATACAACATAATTATCCCAATGAACTTCATCATAACTTTGGACATTGCTTCTAGCCCTCTGGCAATAACATTATCTTCACTGCCCAGTGAACTGACACAAAAACCAAAAAGGATTGAGAATATAATTAGAGGCATCATGTTTGAGCGAGAAAGCAACTTACTAAAATCATTTACAGTCAAGGCATTTACAATTTGATCAGAGAGTTTTACGGTTTCCAGCTCTGTAGTAGATTCAAATGCTATGTTAACTCCCGCAGCCGGCGGTAACAATTTTACAACAACAAGTATAATAACCGCAGCAATAAGTCCTGTAACAACAAATGTTAAAAATAAATTTCCAAGAATTTTTCCAAGCCTTTTCATGTTTACCATATTTCCTACTGCACCGGCTATGGTAACAAATACCAGAGGTGTTACTACAGTAAACATTAAATTAAGAAATACATCCCCAAACGGTTTAAGTATTATTGCTCTCTCTCCAAAAACAATTCCAATTATACTTCCGATTATAATAGACAAAATTAAAATAATGGGGAATCGATAATTTTTCCATACGCTTTGTTTTGTTGTATTCATTTAAGTACTTCCTTTCTTTTATTGTATTGTTCAAATAATTTTAACAGCCATAAACTTTATAATGTATACATAATACTTATGCCGCTGCCGACAATAAATACTTTATATCTCACTGAAAGTTATAAAATTTAAAGTGCTAAATCTTCATCCATTATTTCTCCGACTGCAATAATATTAGTGTCTCCTATTAAAAATAAATTTTCTATTTTGTTATCAACTCTTTCGATTTCTATGAACAATTCTCCGCCGGGAACTACAATTTTTACTCTGTTTCCTTTTAGATAACCTTTCAAAACAAGGGCAACTGCTGCTGATCCGGATCCGGTTCCGCAAGCCAGAGTAAAATCTTCAACACCTCTTTCATAGGTTTTTACAACAGCTGTCGTTTCGTCTAATATATCAAAAAAATTAACATTTGCCCCTTTTGCAAAACCCTTATAAAACCTTATTTTTCTTCCAAGATCAAATATTTGATTCTCATCTGTATTTTGAAGATCCGGGTATTTTACAACAGCGTGTGGTATGCCTGGATTTCCAAGTTCTATATATGAGCATTCATATCTTTGAGAATCAATTTCAACATCAGAGTCAAGTATAATTTTTTCAGGATTGTTTAGTTTAACTTTTACCATTCTGCCTTCAGTTATTTCTGCTGAAATCATACCTGCCAGAGTCTCAAATTTCATGTTTTTTCCTGCAATATTGTTTGTATAAGCATATCTTGCAATGCATCTGGCACCATTTCCGCACATTTCTCCGATACTGCCGTCGGAATTGTAAAAACGCATTTTAAAATCAGCATCCCCATCAGGAAAATCAACTACCATGAATCCATCTGCACCCAGAGATACTTTTCTTTTGCACAACTTTTTAGCTATTGCAGGTATATTATCTAAAGACAATTTTAATTTCATGTTGTTTATTATGATAAAATCATTACCTGCTCCTTGAATCTTAGTAAACTCCATTATTTCTCCTCCTCTACAATAATAATTTTCACCAAACTATATGTATATATTTATGTCGTTAGAGTATATTTTATATCGACTTATGATACATAACAAGCAAATTTTGTGCCAAAAAAGAAAAAATTAAATTTTAAAGGGGTTAACACTTGCAACCTTTTCTTGACATATTTTTTAAAAAGAATTAACATAATAATAAATTTAGATTTGAAGGGGTGAGTTCTATAAAGAAGAAAATATCTATTGTAACCTTAGATTACATGGCTTCTAAATTTTACGAAAATCAAATTAAGGAACTCTTTGGTGAACTGGTAACCACTTCTGCCTATAATGTATTGGACGGCTCTATTAAGGATATCGGTGACTCTGATTTATTCGTAGTTTCAACTGATGCATTTAAAAATATTTCCGATTTAAAAGAATACATTCCAATAAATATTCCTAAGGTTGAAATTGCAGTTACTTTCACTAATAAATCTCTTGAAACTTTAATGAACATACCAAAGGGAAGCAATGCTTTGTTTGTTAATCTAAGTGAAACGATGGTTCGAGAAGCTATAACTAAACTCAATCAGCTAGGCGTAAATCACATAAATTTTACTCCCTATTATCCCGGAGCAGTGCTGGATAAGGACATTGAATTAGCTGTTACACCTGATGAAGCTCGCTATGTGCCAAAGGGTGTAAAAAATATTATCGACTTGGGTCAACGTGTTTTAGATACTACAACTATAGTTGAAATTGCACTCCGATTAAAATTTGATTACTTATTGGAAAGGACAAAATTTAAGGATTATTTTCGGTCTTTAGCAGTTAATAATTATAGTTTTGACCAGCTTTTTGGAAAATCATTCAGAATGGAAAGCCAATTTGAAATTTTAATGGAAATTATGGATGAAGGAATAATTGGAGTAAATGAAAATGATGTTGTTATCGCATGTAATTCAAAGGCTGTAGAAATTACCGGCATTACTAAAAATCAGTCCATTGACTATACTGCTGTTTCAGTTTTTCCTTTCTTGCCATTTGAAGAATGTAAAATAGTACGCAGCAAAATTAATAATCGCTTAATAAAAGTAAACGGAGTAGATATTAACATGTCAATTACTCCTATTATACGCGGTGATGAATATATCGGCGCTTTTGCAACTATACAGAAATTTACAGAGGAAGAATATAAGCAGCATAATTTACGTATTCAACTACTTAACAAGGGACACAAAGCAAAATATTTTTTTAATGATATTATAGGAGAAAGTACAGCAATTAAGAAAACATGTGCTATAGCTATGAAAATGTCAAAAACCGATTCTACTGTACTAATTACCGGTGAAAGCGGTACAGGAAAAGAACTCTTTGCACATGCGATACATAATGAATCCAAACGTCGCAATTATCCCTTCATTGCCATAAATTGTGCCGCAATGCCAGACAATCTGCTGGAAAGCGAACTTTTCGGATATGATGAAGGGTCTTTTACCGGTGCTAGAAAAGGTGGAAAATTGGGACTTTTTGAGTATGCTCACAAAGGAACAATTTTTTTAGATGAAGTTGAGGGAATGAGTCCGGCCCTTCAAATAAAGTTGCTTCGTGTTATCCAGGAAAGAGAGATTATGCGTGTAGGAGGAAATAAAATTATTAGCATTGACGTAAGAATCATTGCTGCATCTAATGAAAGCCTTGAAGAACTGGTATATAACGGAAGTTTCCGAAGGGACTTGTATTTTCGTTTAAACACATTGCCGATACAGATACCTCCATTAAGAGACAGAGGCAGTGACATCATGCTCTTATTTAATCACTTTAAACATAAATTAAATGGAAATTTTACTTTATCGCCGGAGGTAATCAATGCATTGCTTTCTCATAATTGGAGCGGAAATATTCGAGAATTGCACAACTATGTCGAATACCTTACATACATAGATAAAGATATGATTTATTATGATGACTTACCTCCCGATTTCTACAACAAATCCATGTCAACATTAAAATGTAATTTTGATGCAAACACTAATCTGGATACAAAGCTTTTAAAGCAATTATCCGGAAACAGATTAGATGATTACTTATTTGTATTAAATGCATTACATATAGGGTTTGTTCATAAAATACCTAAAGGCAGGCTCTCTATTTCAGAGGATGCCGAAGCTGCAGGCCGATTCCTCACTCAACAAGAAATTCGCGGAATTTTATCAGATTTAAACAATTTATGTTTAATTAAAATGTCAAAAGGCAGAGGAGGCAGTAAAATAAATGATAGAGGTATAAAAGTTCTTCATGAACTTAATTCTCATATTTTTAAATAATTTGCACGATTAAATGGTTGAAGTTGTATAACTTAAACCATTTAACTACCCGAATTAAAATAGATTTTATATAATATACTATAAAATACTACTGCTGTTCTTACAAATAATTGGCATGATTTTTGCCTTGTTTTATTATATCAAAATTTACATATATAAATATTAGGTAGGTAGAATATGAAATATAATTTTAATGAAATAGTTGATCGCAGTAACAACTTTTCCGCTAAGTTTGATGAGCGAGAAAAAAAATTTGGAACTTCTGATGTAATTCCGTTATGGATAGCAGATATGGACTTCAAAGTGGCTAAGCCTATTACAGATGCTATTATGAAAAGGGCTGAACAAGGAATCTTTGGATACACCTCTCGCCCGAATTCTTATTATGAAGCTTTTTGCGAATGGCAAAATACTCGCAACAATTGGGTAATTAATAAAGATTTAATTAGTTTTAGTCCGGGAGTTGTTCCGTCTTTATCAGTTATTGTCAGAGAATTTTCCGACAAAAATGATAAAATACTTATACAAACTCCTGTATATCCTGAATTCTATGACGTAATAGAATCATGGGATAGAGTTGTAATTGAAAATCAATTATCTGAAAGTGATGGCATTTATTCTATAGATTTCAATGACTTTGAAGAAAAATTAAAGCAGCATCCAAAATTATTTATTTTTTGCAGCCCGCACAATCCTGTAGGCAGAGTGTGGACTCAAAATGAACTTAATCGTATTACTGAGCTGTGCCTGCAATACAATGTTATGATTATTTCAGACGAAATACATTCAGATTTAATATTGTGGGGTAACAAGCATATTCCCACCGCAAGTATATCAAGTGAAATCTCTCAAAAAACAATAACTTGTACATCATGTACAAAAACATTTAACCTGGCAGGACTTCAAGCATCTTTTGTAATATTCCCCAATAATGAAGTCAAAAGTATTTTTGATAATTTTTGGAGAAATCTAGATATTCATCGCAATAATTGTTTTAGTCTTGTTGCTGTAGAAGCAGCATACAGGCAAGGTCAGGAATGGTTGGAACAATTGATTTCATACATTGAAAGCAACATTGATTTTATAGGTGATTATTGCAGTAAAAATATACCTAAAATTAAGCCCAGCCGACCGGAAAGCACATATCTTGTTTGGTTGGATTGTCGTGAATTGGGATTAGAAAATGAAGAACTCAACAATTTTATGATTAACGAGGCTGGATTAGGTCTTAATTCCGGAAATGACTTTTGTCGAAGCCTTTCTGGCTTTATGCGGTTAAATGTTGCCTGCCCTCGTTCAGTCCTTGAAAAGTCCATGATTCAACTTGAAAAGGCTGTAAATTCTTTAAATTTGCAATGATAAAAAAGTTTCTACACAACTTCCGCCAGGGAGACCGATGTCCCCTTCGGCATAAAAATGCTTTGCATTTTTACTGAGCACACTCCTTAAGGTTAAAGACATACCATCCTTTGCAATCGTCGTTTTTTATATACTGGGAAAGGTCTTTCCCAGTATATAAAGATAATATATCTTGCATTATTTTATTATATGTGCTAAATTAATATTAATCTAAGCTTAAGGATTTCTCTAAGGGCAAGGAAGGAGAGTATTTTAATATGTTCTAAAATCGTATTCCTTGTTTAAATTTGCTTACAAGGATTTTTATTTTTTTAAAAAGCAAGGAGGTCACAATGGACAAAAGAATTGGTGTCATAGGAATAGTTGTTGAAGACATATCCCGCGTAAATGAGGTCAATGATATTTTACATAAATATGGTAATATTATTATTGGCAGGATGGGTGTACCTTACAAAGAAAAAGGAATAAATGTTATTTCAATAATTGTGGATGGCACAAATGATGAAATAGGTGCACTTAGCGGAAAGCTTGGTAAAATTCAAGGATTAAGCGTAAAAAGCGCTTTATCTAAAAAAAATTATTAATTGGAGGATATAAAATTGAGAAAATTTAGTTTATTGTTAGTTTTAGTGATAATATTAAGTGTATTTGCAGGCTGCAGTCAACCCCAAGAAAAAACACCTACTGCTGATGATGATAATACACCTCACGAAGAAATTCCGTTAGTAGAACCTAAAGAACCTATAAATGTTACTATTGCAGGGTTGAAGGGTCCTACATCAATTGGAATGATAAAATTAATTGACGAAAAGGCTTTAAATAGTGATGACTACAATGTAGAATATGTAGCTGAAAGTGCTCCTGACGCATTGACAGGAAAAATAATAAGTGGTGAAATTCAGATTTCTGCTGTACCTATTAACCTTGCTTCTGTTTTATATAATAAGACTGGCGGTGCTGTTCAACTAATAGCACTTAATACTGTAGGAAATATATACATAGTTGGTACTGATGAAATAACATCTGTAAAGGAACTCGAAGGCAAAACTTTGGGTATGAGTGCTAAGGGTTCAACTCCTGATTTTGTAATGAATTATCTTTTGAAGCAAAACGGACTTGTGGGAAAAGTCGAACTTGATTACGCACTTGACCATCCAACTCTTGCTCAAACTGTAATTGCCGGTGATACAAAAGTTGCTCTGCTGCCTCAGCCTTTCGTTACACAGGTTACCATGCAAAATGCTGATGTTAAAATGTTAATTGACTTAAATAAAGAGTGGGAAGTTGCTACAAATGGTGAAAGTGAAATTTATACTGGATGTATAATAGTAAACAAAGAATTTGCAGCAAATAATAAAGAATTCATATCTGATTTTTTAAAACAATATGAAGCTTCTGTAAACTGGGTAAATGAAAATCCGGCTGATGCATCTGTTTTAGTTGAAAAGAATGAAATTATGCCGAGCGCTGCTCTTGTTGAAAAAGCAATACCTTATTGTGGTATAACATATAAATTTGCAAATGATGAAAAAGAAAGTATTGACAGCTTCTATAAAATATTATTTGATTCAAATCCAGCTTCTGTGGGAGGTAATTTACCGGATGAGGGTTTCTATTATTCAGAGTAAATTTAAAAAAATTTTTATAATATTATTTTGGATTTTAATATGGGAGATATTTTCACTGATAATAAATCGGGAAATTTATCTCCCTTCTCCCTATTCAACGTTAAAAGCTCTTAATAAGTTGTTGTTTTTACAGGATACTTATATAACAATACTACTTAGTTCATATAGAACTATTTGCGGATTTTTTTTATCATGTGCTTTAGGAGTTTTTCTTGGATATTTATGTGGAATAAATAAATTTTTATATGATTTATTTAATCCTTTAATAAGCATTATGAGAACCGTTCCTGTCATGTCTATTATTATCATAGCACTGATGTGGTTCAGAGATACAAATGTCCCTATTTTTGTTGCATTTTTAATGTGTTTTCCAATAGTGTGGACTAATACTGTAATGGGAATTAAAAATACGGACATAAAACTACTAGAAATGTGTAGATTGTATAATATTAATAAATTTAGGATTATAAAATCTGTTTATTTTTATTCTGCTCTTCCCTACATGAAGGCAGGTATGATTTCTGCTCTTGGAATAGGTTGGAAGGTTACTTCAGCTGCTGAAGTTCTTAGTTTGCCTAAATATTCTATTGGAAGATTCTTATATGATTCTAAGGTGTATTTAGAAATACCTGACTTATTTGCATGGACAATAATAATAATCGCTTTAAGTTTTATATTTGAAAAAATATTAAAAACAATTTTTACATTAGGTGGCTATAATGATTGAGTTAAAAAACATATCTAAAAAATTTAATGATTTGCAAATTCTGAAAAACTTTAATATAAGATTTGAGCAGGATAAGATCACATGTTTGTTTGGTCCTTCCGGTGTAGGTAAAACTACAATTGCAAACATTGCAGCAAAGCTAATACCTGTAGAAGCCGGGGACGTGTCGGGTGCGGACAAAATTTTATATTCATATGTATTTCAAGAACCCAGACTTCTTGAGTGGTACAGCGTGTACGACAATATAGATTTTGTTTTAAAGGATTTATTTGATACTGAAAAAAGAAAAGAAATCACTAATAATTATATAGATATGGTTGAACTCAGTGATTATAAAGATTATAAACCAAAAGCTCTGAGCGGTGGCATGGCTCAAAGAGTTTCTTTAGCAAGGGCATTTGCATATCCATCAGATATTTTAATAATGGATGAACCATTTAAAGGTCTTGATATAAAATTAAAGATGGAAATGATTCTATCATTTCAAAAATTATGGCTGGAAAGCAAACGCACTGTTATTTTTATAACCCATGATATTGATGAGGCAATATTATTGTCTAATGTGATTTATGTAATAAAAAATCGTCCTGCTGAAATCATTAAAAAAATAGACAAAAATCAATACGCAAACACTGATGAAATTAAAAATATTTTGTTGAGCTATTAATTTTTTTATTTTTAAAATGTTATTGACTGGAGCTTTTTTCTATTTGTCAAAATGATGCTTCCTCTTTCCGTCCTGACGAATCCTTCATTTTGAAAATATTTAAGCATTCTGCTGACAACTTCTCTGGCGCTGCCCATATGTTTTGCTATATCTTCATGTGTCATATGTATTGTATCTGAATTTTCTATAGATGATTGTTCCAGTAAAAACATCGCCAGTCTTTTATCAAAGCTCATGAATAATATTTGTTCCATAATCCACATGACATCTGAAAATCTTGTCAGAGTTACACTGTTTGTGAATTTTTGTACTTCTATGTTTTTTTGATTGATTTGCGAATAAATATCTGTTGGTATAAGTATTATCTCACTATCCTTTTCTGCCTCAATATATAAATCAAAATTCATATTGTTTAAAGCGCAAGATGCAGACATTACGCATATATCATCTTTAAACAATCTATATAATGTAACTTCTTTTCCACTTTCTGATAAAATATAAGTTCTTAATTGACCCTTTTTTACAATTATAAGTCCTCTGCAATCATCTAACCCTCCATAAACACTTTTTCCTTTTAAATAAGGTAGAGATTGTGATCTGTTGATTATTTGTTTTTGTTCTAAAGATGTTAAACTATTCCAAAATTCTAATTTATTACTGATGAATTCTATATCTTTATTATTAATCATATGGTCCTCCATAAATAATGTTTATTATAAACATATGTTATGATATCATATATAATTATAACATAAAACTTTTTATTTTTAAAAAATTTTGAAAATATTGTTTTGGTGACAATGTCACTGAATGCCACGTATTTATTTTATATAATAAGCCTACAATAATAAGAGAAAATAGGAGGAGAAAAAAATGAATTTTAATTTAACAGAACTTGCAAAGGAAAAATTAATGGATTATAAAGAAAAAAACATGCCTATAAAAGTTAAGATAACAGGCTACTCATGATGCGGTGCCACTCTCGGTATTGTTTCGGAGAAACAAGATGACAATGATAAAATTTACAATGTAGATGGTATGGATATAATAGTTTCTGAAGATTTAGATGGTGCTATAAAAGGTGCCAAAATAGATTATTCTAATAGCTTTTTTAGAAAAGGTTTTGAAGTTACACCAACTTTTTCGTAGATGTTTTTTAGGGGACGGTTAGCTTAGAGGCGAATTGTAGTTTGCCCCTTAAAAAA
>SWCH01001512.1_pt1 | contig 19641 bp, 19 predicted proteins | sample 4690051 | NCBI WGS metagenome assembly SWCH01 (sample SAMN10267282, study PRJNA491770) | bioreactor metagenome | isolation source: DHS bioreactor inoculated with | place: Japan: off Shimokita Peninsula | reverse complement strand
GATAGATTGTTTATAAACAATACCGGTACCAATATTGTACACAATCTCACAACGTTTCCGACATATACTTTCATGCTGAAGGTATATGATATTACATTATACTGTAATATCTTTTATTTGAAAAAAACATGTTTATTTTTTTTAATAAAAAAAGTTGCTAAACTACTTCATCTAGGGGGCCTATTCCCCTTTAAGGCTAAGAATATCCAGTCCCTTGCAATCCTCGTTTTTTATATACTAGGAGGAGAACTTTCCTAGTATATAAAAAAGTGTAAAATCTACATCAGAAATAGTGATTTTTACACTTATAAATAAATGATAAGAAAACAGAATAATACTACAAATACATAGCCAATTTTTCTTTTCTTACGCCATATCCAATTAATGTCCGTGCCTGCATTCTGGTAGTTGTTTCAACAGCCTTTTCGTACTTTTGAGGTTCAATTCCTACAAGATATCGTAACAACATACCTTTTACAAGGAGAGTATTCGCAATAGAAAGACAAATTACATCTTCAAATGAGATTTCACCGGTTTTTGCAACTTCCAACAGTAGAGAATGGTCTCGCGCATGTAAATCATCGGCTTCAATCAAGGGATAAAAAGGCAGGCAATTTGAAGGGATTTCTTCGGGAAATATCTCGCAGTATCTTTCCAGCATATCGTTATGTTCATTCGCAAATTTGTTGATAAAAATCGAATGATAGGCTTGCGGATATCGAAACGCATGTTGATTAAAACATTCGCAAACCTTCATATATAATAAGGCAGGGTCTTTTATTCCATGTGTTTTTATAGGTAAATCTACAGCATATTCTTGTAAAAAATGTATGGATGCATAAAAAATAATTTGGTCTAAATTGTCAAAATAAAGATATATTGTTGACACGTTATACCCTGTTAGCTTTGCAATCTTTCTTGTGGTAACAGCCTCAGTTCCTTCCGTTTCCCAGATTTTCCAAACAGCTTCAATAAACCGGCGCTGAATATTTAAGTCATGATCATATTTGTTTTTCATTGATAACACCTTCTTTTGAAACATACTTGAATATAATTTACCATATTTGAACTATTTTTTGCAATAAAAAATTTTCTATTTTTATAAGCCTTGTTAATTAAATACTATATGTGTAAATATATTTAAAAAAATATTAATTACAAATTTACAAAATTTTGCCAAAAATTAATTTTCTATGATATAATAAATACAACCAATGAAACAAAGATATAAATCTTTGTCTTGATTGTATTTATTGAATCGTTGTGATGCAAGCCGTTATCTGTCTTGCTCTATGATATAATTAAACATAATTTTGCCTAAATTACGATAATCTAGATATTTGAAAGAAAGTAGAAGTTAATATGAACAATTTAAATAAAAATAAAGTATTTGATTTTAAAGATCATCTAATACAATTTGCATTAAATAATTTCCTGAATATGGACTATTATAATTTTGTCGGAATTAAAAAGACGTCAAGTTTGAAAAAAATCATAAATGAAAAGAAAATTCAAAAGTTATTAGATAACATAATTTCAAAGATAAAATCATATAAAAATATTAATAATGATGAGTTAAGTATCGAAGATTCCGAAGAAATAAAAAAAATAATAATCCCCCATCTCCTTGAATTTGATAAGGGAAAATATTTTTTTGATAAGCCTTTTTTAAAGTTCTTTATGGATAAAGGATACCTTGATATAGCAGAAGAATTTATCAATCGTGCTAAAAAGGAAGATAGCAATCTAGCCGGTGAGGAAATATTTCAAGCTATGAGAAATGTTTGGATTATGAATAGCCTTCAGATTATATGGGGTATGACATTAGAATTAACACCTTCTATATATGCATATAGTATGTTATATCCTTATACAGATAATCATTTAGATAGTCCAGACATAGATTTTAAAGAAAAAAACAAATTCAATCATAAGCTAACTAAAACATTAAAAGGTGAAAAACAAATTCCCTCTAATGCTCATGAAAATCGTGTGTTTACACTTATTCAAGATATTGAATCCCAGTACAATAGAGAGGATTTCTCACAAGTATATGAAAGCATACTATTAATTCAAGAAGCCCAGATTGAAAGCCTAAAACAAGATCAAAATGTAACTATGACAGATAATGATATCCTTCCTATTAGCTTTTTTAAAGGAGGTTCATCAGTTCTAGCAGATGCTTTTCTTGTAAAAGGTAATCTTTCAAAAGAAGAAATGGAATTTTCATTTGAATATGGGGCATTTCTTCAACTTCTTGATGACCTTCAAGATACTATTGAAGATAAAACTGAAGGTCATCAAACTATTTTTAGTATAAATGATAAAAAAAATTTAGATAAAAACATAAATAAATTTATATCTTATATATTTAAAGTTAACACTCCTAACAGTGGTGATTCTCAAGCTATGATTTTTATGAAGGAGGTAATAAGTTCATGTACACTTATTATGGTTATGGATGCAGTAGGCAGAAACCATTCTTTAGTTTCAAAAAAACTGTACAAAAAATTAGAATCATATTCAAAAGTTAGGCTTTCATTTTATAAAAAAATGGAATCACAATTAAATGAATTGAATAAAACGTTTAATACAAATAAGGTTTCTATAACCAATAGCAATCTTTGATTTCTAAACTATAAGGGCATTCAATGTTAAAACAAATAAAAAGGTTATAATTAAGACGCTAAATATCGAATATAATAAAATGGAGTTTAAATAAAAATAAAATTAATGATTGCGAGTGTGAAAAATGAGGTCTAAAAAAATAATTATAATATTATTCTCCTTAATTATATCAGTAATATTAGTCTTTGGGTATTTTAGGTATAAGTATATTAATACAATGAACATAGATGATACCTGGATTAATGATTTCGGATACAGAGAGGATCAAATTCATCGACTTACCTTCAATCGTCCGGGAGATAGAAGCTGTCCTGAAATACCTGTAAATATTAATAACAAAATATATGAATTGTTACTTGATACAGGCTGTGCAGTCGGTATATTTTTTACCGATGCAATCGAAGATGAACTTAATTATACACTTTTAGGTAAGATAGAAGCCTTAAACAGAGATGGTTCTCACCGTGGGTGGAATAAACGCATTATTATTGATGAGTTTACTGTATTTGGAGATACATATAATAACATAGAAACTACTATATCTGATTGGAATATGTATTCTTCAAAAAAGTTTAATGGAGCAATAGGTCTTGCATATTTTAAATCCAAGATAATTACACTTGATTATGCCGGATATAGGTTTGCTGTAAGCAATAATCCTATTGATTATAATAATTTAAATTCAGAAAAGTATACAGTGCTGCCATTACACAGAACAACTACTAGAAATCAGGAATCATTGCCATTCTTTGAAGCAGAGTTAAATGGGGAAAAGGTCATCGCATATTTGGATACAGGTAAAAATTATTCATATTTATATAATCCTTCTGTTACAAGTATTATGGCTGATAAACCGAATAATTTTACTGATGTACCCATTAAAATCGGTAGTATTGAAATGACGCTAAGTGAGGTAGTCGAAATAAATAATATGGCTCAGGCAGAAGGGTTGCCACATCCTACGATGATTGAATTGAATTCTGACCAATTATGGAAAAACAATTTATTGGTGACTTTTGATTTGATTAATCAAAAGATAATTTTCCGTAAATTGGCTAAGTAAAAAAACAGGATATTTCATACTCCCGGTCACACACCTGATAGTACCCAAAGTATTTCATTTCACATTTATTTTAGATTAAGTTTTTGTAAATTTTTAGTTTATAAATAAAAACTCCATGACAAAATGTGTTTTGCATCTTCAGCCATTATTTTAATATTCTACCAATTTAAGTTAACAAATGATTAAATTTATATTCAACTCTTTTATATTATGGTATAATAAGTACTGACTAAATCCTACCATATCTCCACCATGGCCGTTTACAGATACACTCCTTGCAGGATTTTATGCTGAACTGGATGGAGATGATACTATAACACTTCAAGAAGATGAACTAGCCCTAGGAGTGTGGTTAAATAGAAAAGACATCCCCCCTGCAGAATTAAATATAAGCCTAACAAGCGAAATGATGGAATCATTCAGAACAGGAGCAGTTGAGTTATAAATCAGTAATTCAACTGCTATATACAATTAATGGTAGGATAATTGAATGTCAATTATCCTACCATTTTAATTTGAAAAATTTTCATCTTGTAGAAATTAAGTTTTTTTATCTATGAGTCAGGGTCTGTGATCTTACTAATATTATTTTATTGTTTATTTAAATTCTTGACTCACTTGTATAGGTTAATAATCTATTTAACAGAGCTCATCATATTATTTAACTCATCCGCAAGACTAACAATCTCTTGAACAGTTGCCTCTGTCACCTGCCACCCAATCCCCCTGTCATTGACTCTTAAATATAGACATTTTTTCAATACGATCAAATGCTTCTTTCAGACCTTCAATACCTACTGTACAAGCAATCCTTATATAACCTTCACCACAATTGCCAAACGCATCACCAGGAAGCACTAGGACATGTGCATCTTCGAGAATCCTATCAGCAACCTGAACCGACGTTAGCCCCGTATTTTTGATATTAATGAAAAGGTAAAAGGTTCCACTAGGAGAAAGGACAGACATATTTGGTATTGAATTAATTCTGTTTGCTGCATAGAACACTCTTTTCTCATATTCGTCTTTCATGGCTGGTTGTATTTCTTTTCTATGTTCAAGCGCATAAAGAGCGGCCCTCTGAGATATGGAAGGTGCTGTGAACACTACATTTTCATTTATCTGCTGAATAGTACGTATTATATAATCAGGAGCAATAACTTGACCTACTCTCCACCCTGTCATCGTATAATCTTTTGAAAAGCTATTAATGACTATAGTCCTTTCCTTCATTCCTTCAACTTCTATCATAGACATAAATTTGCTTTTAAAAGAATAAAGTCCATATATTTCATCAGAAATTACCAAAAGATCATGCTTCTTTGCTATTTCTGCAATGTTAAGCATTGTCTCACGAGTAAAGCAATTTCCTGAAGGGTTATTAGGAGTATTTATTATGATAGCTTTGGTTCTTTCAGTAATAAGTTTCTCCAACCTTTCTACATTAATCTGAAAATTCTCTTCTTCATACGTATCTACTACAACAGGAATCCCTCTTGCCAGTTCTATTTGTTGCGGATAAGGAGTAAAATATGGTGCATGTATAATAATTTCATCCCCATCATCTGTTATAGCTTCAAGGGCAAGATACATACCCAGGCATGCACTGGCAGTAACCATTATTTCCTCATCACATACTTCCGCTTCAAACTCTTCCTTGTAATATTTTGAAATTGCCTCTCTAAGTTCAGGGTCACCTCTGAAATCAGTATATTTAGTATGACCATTCATGGCATCAGCAAAAGCAGCCCTAATTATCTTCTCGTTTGTAACTAAATCTGGATCTCCCAAACTTAAATTGATTACATCATCAAAATTTTTGGCCAAAGTATCTGATTTTCCCATTGCTGTGCTTTGATCCTTCCAATATCTTTTTGCGATGAATTTATGTTTCATTTTTACGCCTCCATTTTTTTATAAAAATTTTATTACATTATTAGTAGCAATTTACATACCAAATAGAGAAATCCCAGTTTTGCAATATTTCATTAACAATAGATTTCAAAATGAGAACTAAAAAAGCCATAATTCCTATTTTGAGAAATATGGCTATATATTTTTAAGTTTCCTATACAAAGTAGATTTGCTGATTCCTAGTACTTGTGCTGCCTTTTTCTTTCCTTCCAAAGTCTCACCATATATTCTAAGAGCCTCTCTTATATACTCATCTTCAACATATTTCAAGGGCTTAAGCTGCAGGCTGCTTCTATTCTGTTCTTTTATATTTAAAACTCGTTTAGGCAAATTATTAACTGCTATATATGAATCTGTAGAGATATTGACAGCATATTCTATAGCATTCTGAAGCTCTCTGATATTGCCCGGCCAATCATATTCATAAAGCGCATTCATAGTTGCCTTGTCAAATCCAAATATATCCTTATGAAGTGCCTTTGAATATATTCTTAGGAAGTGTTCGGCCAGTACTTCTATGTCGGACTGCCTTTCTTTCAAAGTAGGAATCCTTATAGGTATCACATTCAGCCTATAATAAAGGTCTTCTCTAAACTGTCCATTTTGCACAAGTATATCCAAATCCCTATTGGTTGCTGCTAATATTCTGACATCTATATCAATCTCCTTATTACCACCAATCCGCTGTATCTTTTTATCCTGAAGAGATCTAAGAAGTTTTGCCTGAAGATGAATAGGAAACTCTCCGATTTCGTCTAAAAACAATGTTCCTTTATCTGCTAGCTCAAATTTACCAATTCTGCCCCCTTTCATAGCTCCCGTAAAAGCACCTTCCTCATAACCGAACAATTCACTTTCAATAAGGTTATCTGGCAATGCAGCACAATTGATTGCAATAAATGGGCCATTTGAATTCTGACTAGCGGTATGAATAGCCCTAGCAAAAATTTCCTTCCCTGTTCCACTTTCTCCCTGTATCAATATAGTAGAATTCCCCTTTGCAAACTGTCTGGCGCATTTTTTTACTTCCATTATTTCACGACTTCTACCTAGGATGTACTCAAAGGGTAAATTACAACTATTATTTTGCAATTTTTTTACTGTTTCCTGAAGTTCAATGGTTTTACTCTCTTCTTTAAGTTTCATTATGAGAAGTTCTGACATCCTGTGTGTAAACTCAATAAAATCGCTATTCTTTTTTATAAGTCGATTAACATCTTCTTTTTTTTGTGCATAAATTCCTATTCCACCCAACACATCACTATCATTTATAATTGGTATGGATATCATAGCATTTATATCACACTTTCCTTTAGAAGGGCAATCTTTGCATCCATGAAAATTATTTTTGCTGTCTTCAGTAATAAGCATCTTCCTACTTTTTATGGTTTCCGCAAGCATAGAATTCTGAGTTAGTTTGGAAAATTTCTCACAGTTAATTGTACCGTTTTTACTGTCTCCAATTATCTTGCAATTAGCATTACTTATCAGAACCTGCATTTCTGCAACTGTACTAATAATCACAGCTGTCTTCTGAACATATTCCTTTATATTTATCAGATCCATAATGCACCTCAATGATTATAAAGGCTGCCTTGGGCAGCCTTTATATAATATTTAATTAATTCTATCAGTCAGAAAGCAGTTTTGCAATACCTATTTATATTCTCTAAATGCGAATGTTGGAAAATTTGCATCAGCAAAGTATTCTTTATAAAGCTGTCCCGCTGTTCCAATATCAGTTGAGCCCATTCCAATAATACATGCACAGATAATCTCATCGTCATTTTCACGACCATTCTTATTCCCTACAACAATATCAGGCATTTCTGCGTATACATTTTTTTCAGTGATTTTTCCATCGTGCACCAGTTTTAGCAATTCGCCTCTGTGTGCATTCTGTGCCCAGTTATCTACGACAAGCTTGTCACATTTAAGAGGAATATTTTCATCAAGCTCCTGAAATGAGCCTAATGAAAGTACAGTACAACCTTTCTTCAACCAATCTATCATTACAAGAGGTTCATTTGCTATAGTTACTGTAATAATAATATCAGAACCAACGCAGCATTCTTTATTGGTTTTTACTGGAGTTACCTTAATTCCAAGTTCTGTATTAAGCTCTTCAGCGCACTTTACTGCTGCATCCCATTTTATATCAGATATCTTTATTTCTTCCAAGTCACATGCTTCAGCTATAGCCCTTGCATTCATTCTGCCTTGTACTCCAGCACCAATAATTCCTGCAACTTTACTATCTTTTCTAGCCAGATATTTTGCAGCAACTCCAGCCGAAGCGCCAGTTCTGATATCCGTAATAAAACTTCCGTCCATGATTGCAAGAATCTCTCCAGTTCGTGCTTCATTAAGTATTATTACTCCTCCTATATATGGTATACCTTTTTTATAATTATCATTAAATCCCCATACCCATTTGATTCCAGAAATATCTACATCTTCCCCAATATATGCGGGCATTGCATTATATGATCCTCCGTATGGAGGCCAGTCATTTCCTTCACCAGTGTCAAGTGTAATTTTTGCTGGCATATTAACTTGATTATGACCATGTGCTTCATATACCTTTTCTACAAGATCAATTGATTTCTTCATACTTAATACTTTTTTTACATCTTCTTTTGTAATTAATTTTACATTATTCATTATTTTTATCCTCCTTTAGAATGGTCCATATCCGGTTATTACTGCAATCGCAAGAATTGCAAATACCCATACCGACCATTTCATTACTAATGTGAATGCGAATTTAAACCATTTTTTAAAAGATACACCTGCAAGTCCAAGCGATGCCATCAATATTGGATGTACTGGTGTTATCATATTCCAATATCCATCACCGCACTGAAAGGCAAGTACTGCTGTCTGTCTGGTAATGTGAAGAACGTCTGCTAAAGATGACATAATAGGCATTACAACAACTGCCTGTCCTGATGACGAAGGAATTATGAAATTTATAATACCCTGTGAGACATACATACCCCATGCAGCAAAAACACTGTTCATATGACTTAATGGTATTGAAGTCCAATATACTATAGTATCCAGAATATTACCATTTTGAAGTACTATCAAAATTGCTCTTCCGAAACATACCAACATAACTGCCATAGTGATATCTTTACAACCTGCAAGAAATTCATTAATGGTATGGTCAAAATTCCCTTTGAAATATATCATCCCTATAATAATTCCCATAACAAAGAAAAGTCCTGCTAACTCAGCCAAATACCAATCATATTTAATGATTCCAAATACAAGTATTACTATAGTAATCACAAGAACCAACAATATTAATATGTCTTGTCGACTGAATTCTCTGTCATCAATTTCCCTTAAATTTTCTGGTAACTCGCTAATATCAACGCGCTGCCCGCTTTGCTTGATTTTTTTGCCATGACGTATTGTATGATGAATTGCTATAATCAAGGCTCCAACCCCAAGCAAAATCCTTAGCCCTATCCCTGAAAAAAGTGGAAGATTACATACACTTTGTGCTATTCCAGTATTAAAAGGATTTAATGCTCCTGCAGAATAACCGCTATATAGTCCTACAACTGCCATAGATACACCTACAACAGGGTCGAACCCCATTTTTACAGCAATGGGAACAAGTATTGCAACCAAAGGAATTATTTCCTCCCCCATACCATAGGACATTCCACCAATAAAAAACGCTGTCATGATAATAATAATTAGGAAATTTTCTTTTCCATGGTATCTGCTTATCAGTTTATTTAAACCTGCAGTAATTGCACCTGATTTCGTCACAATACCAAAAGCTCCTCCTACGACAAATATGAACCATGCTATATCAGATGCATCCAGCATCCCGTTATATACTGATTCTATAAGTCCCATTAAGCTTGTAGGATTTGATTCCGTGCTTTCATACGTATCTGCTACAACAAGCGTTCTTCCTGTTTGCTCATTCAATGCTCTCTCAAACTGCCCTGCTGGAACAATGTAAGTAAGAGCTGCACACAATACTATAAGGATAATTAGTAAAGTTGCAGTATCAGGAAATTTTAATGATATTTTCTTTTTTTCCTCCATTTTATTCCTCCTTAACTTTATTCTCCAAATCCCTTTTATTCAATCATGCATAATTATATATATAGCATTATTCGTGCCAATTTTTAAAATGCATATTTTCAACACTTTTACAACTATGTTTTCATTTTGGGAATATAATTTAGCTATAATTCCCATTTTGAGAATTATAGCTAAAATTATATTAAAGTGGCATATCATACCAATCGTCTATTTAATGTTATCTAAATAAAAAATTCCATGTTTATAACATGGAATTTTTTACGAACATTCATAATTATAGCTACCAGGCACCATAATACCCTATTGTCACGCTGCTGCTCTGTGCACCTTTTTTCATACACTCTGCAATTGAATTTCCTTCGAGAATACCCATAAGAAATCCTGCTATATAACTGTCCCCGGCCCCCATGCTGTCTATTACTTCGCACTCCACTATTCCACACTCAGTGAATTCATTGCCATCGTAAGCAATACTGCCCTTTTCTCCTCTTGTAACAATTACAATCTTTGGACCTTTGGATTTAACGGATTTCATAAATTCATACAATTCTTCATTACTCTTGCTGTCACAGGAAAAAAACGCGTAATCCACATATGGTAAAGCCATGCGTGTAATTTCATGGTCAATTTTATCTGCAAAATCAAAGGCAACGGGTACTCCTCTTTCTTTGATTTTATGCAGTTCGGATTCTATCATTCCCCAGATTCCGGTTACAACAAGGTCATGATTGCATAAAAATTCTATATCTTCTTCTCTCAGCTTGAAATCTGTCATAACCCCTTCTTCATAATCACCTAAAATTCTATCCCCATCTTTAAGTTCAACATGTGTTACCGCAGTTTTTCCCTCTAAAATTCTAATATGTGATGTGTCAACACCTTTTGCTTTTATGGCTTCAATCATAAATTTCCCATAATCGTCCGTACCCACCACGCCTGTATATGATGAATTTCCATTCATCCTTTTTACATACACTGCTACATTAACCGGATTGCCCCCGGCATAATATTCACCTGTATTTTCATAAAAATCTATGCAGTTATCTCCAACTGCAGCTATTCTTAAATTCTTTTCCATAATATCCTCAACTCTGTGTTATTTTTTTTAATCTGTTTATTGCCTGTCTCGCATAAAGAGATGGTTCATTATAAAATCAGACTGCTTCCGAATTGAGAAACAGCCTGATTTTTTTACATAACATTTCAGAATCAGCCATTAATAATCAAGCTGTCTGTAATATCTTCTTATCTCCATAGGATGGCAGTTTAGTTTTTCCAAGTGAACATCTATTCTTGAAGTTATTGATCTCATTAAAAGATGAGAAAGATGTCCTCTGAATTTTTCACTTATACCCTTCAACTCATAATCCTTTGTGTCAATTATATTATAGTTTGCGCATACTCTCGGTAAAAATTTTGCAACCCTTTCACTGAGTGCTCTTTGGGAGTCTTCTCCAATGAATACTGTAACTGCAGTATCTCTGTCAATAATTTCAAACATACCATGGAAAAATTCTGCACTGTGAATGGATTTAGTCCTTATCCAGTGCTGCTCTTCCCAAAAGCACATTGCATAGGAATATGTCGCTCCATACTGATTTCCTGCTCCAACAAAATAATGTATGCTGTCATTCATATGTTTTCTTGCTATTCTCTCACCAAGTTCATCGGCTGCTTTTTCAACCTCCACCAGACCGCGAGCAAGATATTCGTCAAGTTCAGCGTAAAGCTCATGGTACTCATCAAATTCTCCTGCATTATACATAAATCTGTCAGCTGCCATAAAAAATTTAAGTTGCTCGTTTTTTGGATATGAAATTAGATAATCCACCATTTTAGCAAGTTTTGTATCCGAATAATCAACAAAGCCTATTACTTCGGCACCATCATCCTGGGCTTTTTTTACTCCGTCAACCATTTCTTCTGTGCTTCCGGTAACAGAAGATATAATCACTATTGTTCCTTCTCCTACCTTTTTGTTTCCGGTTTGAATGTATTCTGCTGCATTTTCAACAAAGAAGTTTATTGCTGATCTTTCCTTCATATGCACTTCAGCCTGCAGACAGGACGCATATGTACCGCCTATACCGAGCCAACAGATGTTTTTATATCCTTTTTTGCATATTCCATCTACAATAGACTCTATTTCACCTCTGACAGCCAATGCGCCATTTACGCTGTCTAGCTGTTTCTGTTCGTCAAATTTTAACATTATTCTGTTCTCCTAGCTATCTTAATTTATTCACCAACTTTTAATTTTTGATAATAATCATTGTATATTGTAATTGCTTCCCCTACATCTTTTTGGAAAAACACATTTTCCTTGTATCCAAAATCTCTTGCAGGGTCATTTTTGTATGTGTCAGAAGCAGCTTCAACTGCAGCATCATTTGGACAAGAATATGGATATTCTATCAAATTTGCAGCCATAACCTGAGGATCAGTGATGTAGTTTAAGAATTTTTCTGCAAGGTCTACGTGTTTAGCTCCCTTTGGTACTACATAAAGGTCAAAACCAAGCTGTACCGAATCTTTTTCAAAATCAGCTATTACAAGATTATTTTTTTCTCCAAGCTCAGACATAGCCCATGAAGCATTTCCGTCATATGTAAATGCCACAGATGCAGTTTTGTTTGTAAGGTTTTGTTCAGCGTTTCCATACGCTACAACATTTTCGTTGTATTTTACAAGCCATTCATATGCTTCTGCTATTTCACTTTCATCTGTTGAGTTAGGATCATATCCAAGAGCAACAAGCGCTATAGGGAACAAGTTTCTAGCCCCGTCTATTGAAGCTATCTGCCCCTTTAACGCAGGGTCTATAAGATCATTGTAGCTCTTGATTTCAACAGGGCATGTATCTTTGTTATAAACTATATAAATATAGTTCATAAGATATGGTACACAGTATTCTTTAGCAGTCCAGTATGATTCATTAATGTTTGAAGCATTTGGAATGTTTTCAAAGTTTATTTTCTCAACATATCCGCCGTCTACAAGTGATTCCATATAAGCATCACACGTCATTATGAGGTCATACTCTTGTCCTCCGCCTGCTGTAAGCTTTGTAATTGCATCAGCATTGTCGCTCATGTATGACAAATTTACCTTTGCATTGTTTTCTTCCTCAAATCTTGCAATTAAATCGTCTGATATGTATTGCTGCCACATGTAAATATTCAGCTCTGTGCTTGGTTCTGCCTTACTGCTTTCAACAGTTGAACCGGTATCAGTTCCGGTACATCCTGTAAATATCCCCATGATTAAAACCATGGTTAAAAGAATAGAAATTATTTTTTTCATATTGTTTCCTCCGCCTTGTTGCGTTTTTTTAACGCATATTTGATTAAATTATTCAAAACCATTGCTATTACAATGACTAGAATCATGATTGTAGTAAGTGCATTAACATCAGGGGTAACCCCTGTCTTGTTCATTGACAGAATTAAAACCGGTAATGTTGAGCTTTTTGCACCTGCAAGCATATTACTCATTACAACATCATCTATTGAAAGAGTAAATGACAGGAAAGCTGCACTCATTACTCCCGGCATAATGCTGGGAAGTGTAACATTCATAAATGTTTTAATTCTGTTGGCTCCAAGGTCCATGGATGCTTCTTCAAGACTGTAATCATCGCCGCTTATACGTCCTTTAATAGTAACCACTGCATAAGGTATGCAGAAAGTGCAGTGACCTATTAATATACTTCCCATTCCAAGAGCAAGTCCTATTTTCATAAATATAATAAGAAGTGCAACCGCCATAACAATTTCAGGAACTATTATCGGTATATACAGCATATTATTAATGAATTTTTTTCCTCTGAATTCATATTTTTTTAACCCGAGTGCTCCGATTGTACCTATGGTGACAGAAATCACAGTTGCTAATATTGCAATTATTACCGAATACCAAAGACTTCCGATTACAGCAGAGTTAGTAAATAATTTTGAATACCACTGCGTTGTAAAACCATTCCAGTAATAGTTGTATCTTTGATTGTTAAATGAAAATATCATCATTACAAATACAGGAATATACAGTATGGTGTACACTGCAATTGAGTAAATTGTTCCGATAATCTCTTCCAATCTTTTTCTTTTTTGTTTTTTTGAAATGCTCATTTATACCACCTCCATGTCATCAATCTTTGCAAATCTGGTGTATATAAAAATTAGCAATCCCGTTATAACAATTAAAAGTACAGAAAGAGCAGCGCCAAGAGGCCAATTCCTTATTGCTCCAAACTGATTTTTTATAATATTACCTATGTACAAAACCTTTCCTCCACCCAGCATATCCGTTACGGTATATATTCCAAGAGAAGGTATAAATACCAATATTATCGATGAAAATATCCCCGGGAAAGTAAGGGGCAGTGTTATTTTAAAAAATGTAGTGCGCCTTGAAGCTCCAAGATCTGACGATGCCTCCAATAGAGATTTGCTTAATTTTTCAATCGAGCTGTACATTGGCAGAACTGCAAAGGGAAGCATGTTTGTTATCATACCCAGCATTACAAGTCCGTCTGTATATACAAAACTCACAGGAGCATCTGTAAAACCCGCGCTTTGGAGAAAGTGATTTACAGGTCCGCTTGTTTGAAACAAAAGAAGCCAGCTGTTAAGTCTCATAAGGGAGTTTGTCCAAAATGGAATCATAATGAGCATAATAAGCCTTGAAGCCACTTCTTTTGGTTTTTTTGCAATATAATATGCAAAGGGATATCCTATAAGAAGGCACAGTCCAGTAGTCATTGATGCTGCTTTTATAGATTTTACTATAACCTTAAAATATGTGCTGTCTAACAATGTTCCATAGCTTTTCAGTGAAAATTCATAAACAACATCACCAAACACTCCCCTGGACATGAAGCTTATATATATGATATACAGCATAGGAAGTGTTACAAATAAAATCATCCATAACGAAACCGGTCCGGCCATGGCTAAAGCCGGCAGTGTTCTTTGTTTAAGAGTATTTTTTTTATTCATATTTTCCTCCACACTACTTCGAAGCCTTGATGGCAACAGCTTTTTCCGGATTCCAGTATATATTTACAGAATCTCCTTCTTTAAAATCTTCATCTTTCTCAAAACGAGAATACTTTATTTCAGTGTTATCTTGCAAATCAACAGATGTTTTTATAACAGTTCCCATATATGTGAAATCTTTAATAGTACCCTTAAGGTTAAATCCCTCTACAGGTTCTGCACTTACATTTATATATTCCGGTCTTATTGACACATGGATGCATTCACCTACATTAAATCCAGCTCCCTTAACTCTCATAGTACCGGCTAAAGTTTTGACATCTAGTATTCCATTATCGGAGCCTGTTACTTCTCCGTCAAAAATATTAGACTCGCCGATGAAACCTGCAACAAATTTAGTTATGGGGTTGTTATAAATTTCTCTTGGTGCAGCAAGCTGTTCTATGACCCCTTCATTCATTACAGCTATTCTGTCACTCATTGTGAGAGCTTCCTCCTGGTCATGAGTTACATAAACAAATGTTATTCCAAGCTTCTTTTGTAATCTTTTGAGTTCTACCTGCATTTGCTTTCTTAGTTTGAGGTCGAGAGCCCCAAGTGGTTCATCAAGAAGCAAAACCTTAGGATTATTTATGAGAGCTCTTGCAATTGCAACTCTCTGTTTCTGTCCTCCAGAAAGTGCATCAGGCTTTCTGTTTTCATATCCCTTAAGCTGAACAAGATCCAGCATTTCATTAACTCTTTTTGTTATTTCATCTTTTGGTTTTTTCCTGATTTTAAGCCCATATGCTATATTATCAAATACGGTCATATGCGGAAAAAGGGCATAGTTCTGAAAGACTGTATTTACGTCCCTTTCAAAGGGTTCCTTATCTTCAACACTTTCTCCCTGAACCTTGATAGTTCCAGAGGAAGCTTCTTCAAATCCGGCAATCATTCGGAGCGTGGTGGTTTTACCACATCCTGAAGGACCGAGAAGAGTTATAAATTCTCCTTCTTTTATTTCGATATTCATTTTTTTTACAACTTTGTTTTTTCCGAAACTTTTTTCAACATCTATTAAAGATACAATTGAATCAGACATTATTGAAGTTACAACCGAATCAGACATCTTTCACCTCTTAATTTAAACATTAAACTTTTATAATTATTTTTAAACTTAGCAATTTATTAACTTATTTATACTAGGAGCTTGGCCAAAGTTCTGTATAAAATGTAGTCCTGTCTCCTATATTTAAAGACCTTGTCGCTTCTACAACTCTTTCATCCATATCGTAAGAAATCGATTCCAGTAAAAAAGCAGGCGTATTTTCCATTACATCCAACATCTTAGCTTCGTTTTTATATAAAGTAGTTATCTTTATCCACTGCTTGGAAAATTTCAATTTATGCTTGTAAATGTCTTCAATAACTTTGTACAATGAATTACTCTCGAAATCGTATTGAAGAAGGTTATCAAACAAACTTACAGGCAAATACGAATATTCCAAAGCAAGAGCTATGTTGTCTCCATATCTCACACGGACTATTTCATAGACTTTGGTACCGATTGTCGTTTCCAAAAGCGAAGCAATTTTTTTATCAGCTTCTATAATGCCGGATTTCACGACCTTATTGCTCGGCTTGATGCCCCTTGAACTCAACATTTGTGAAAAACCGCTGAGTTTAACAAAATCTCTTTCAAAATCCGGAAACCTCACAAAGGTACCTTTGCCTTTTGCCCTGTAAGCGTATCCCAAATCCACAAGTTGTGTTAAAGCATTCCTTGCAGTCATTCTGCTTATGTTGTATGTTTCACTTAATTCCCTTTCAGATGGCAGCTGACTGCCGCTCTTTAGCTCTCCTGAATTTATTTTTTCAATGAGAACATCCTTGATTTGAATATATACCGGGGGAATATATGATTTTTTTATCATATTGTTTTATCCTTTCATAGCACATTGGTATACTGGTATATACCACTGCAATAATATTACCACAACAGTATAACCTTTGCAAGAGTTTTTTGTTAAATTTGACTTTCTAATCTTTATAAATTTAATTTGTTTATAATATTTGTGATATTTTTTCTTTTGTAGCATATACTATGATAAGTTGCAGTTTAGTTTTAGTTTAGTTTTATTTTTGTTGCATTTTTTTAAAATAATGATAGAATGGGGGTGTAAAGGAGGGATGATTATGCTAAGTTTAGTTGAAAAAGAAATGGCTGTAAAAAATTCTCCAGAATATTTTGATGGAACAGAAGGAAAATTATTATTTAAAGTTCTTACCTCTTATTTAGCGAATACTACGACATTGCAGCCATTATTGCATAATATTGATGAAACTATTTTTACTGACAAGTATAGGTTTGAAAAATATTCGAAAATGATTATTAAATATATGGTTAATGTTGATAATGATATTAAAACTGACATAACATATACAACAGGACAATTGTCAAAGATTTTCGGTGTTTCTATCACAACCATAAACAATTGGATTAAAGAAGAAAGATTTATTAATTTAGAACCTAAGATAAAAAATAAGCAATCTAGAATAAGCGAAAATATTTTGTGATATATTGAAAAGCCTGCACATTCACAGTTATATCTATCTCCTCTAAATATAATCTGCATGATTGGGTTGTCACTATTGTCGGATCCTGCGCGAGTGCTGTTATACCCATATCCTATCAAAGAAGTTTTTGAACCTTTTGCAATTTCACACATTTCAGCTGAAATTGCACTGTTATCTATCATTATTCCGTGCATCAAAAATTCCAAGTTTTCTTAATTTTCTGTATAATGTATTCCTCCCAATGCCTAAATGTTTGGCAACAAGTGTTTTATTGTTACCATACTGATTGAGTAAATTTATCATAATATTTTTTTCTGTATCAATTATTGTTGAATTTGTTTCATTATGATTATTAGTTTGTGTTCGATCAGAAAAACATTCTTCAATGCTTTTTATGTTATAGTCGAAATAATTATTGATAATATTATTTTTTTAGGTTATACTTTAATAAGAGGTGATATTATGAAGAATAGGGATTTATATCTTTCAAAACTTATCCAATTTAAAGATAAATCATTAATTAAAGTTATTACAGGTATTAGACGATGTGGAAAATCTACGCTTCTATCGTTGTTTGAAAACTATTTAATTGAATCAGGCGTAGATGAAAATCGCATCATCCGCATGAATTTTGAATCCTTCGAATTTGATAATATTACTAGTTATAAAGAAATGCATACTTACATTCAAAATAAATTAGTTGACAAAAAAGTTAAGCACTACATCTTGTTGGATGAAGTTCAAATAATTGAATCTTGGGAAAAAGCAGTAAACTCTTTTCTTATTGATTCTAATGTAGATATTTACATCACTGGATCAAACGCTTATTTATTATCTTCTGAGCTCTCTACATTGCTTTCAGGTCGATATGTAGAAATTAAAATGCAACCATTATCTTTCAAAGAATATTTAGATTTTATGGACATATACATAAAAGGCAATCCCCAAGAAGAATTCAACCAATATCTAAAATTTGGTGGATTGCCCACTGTGGTAGAGCTTATGAATTACCCTGATACCATAGGACCTTTTCTTGAAGGTATTTATAATACTGTTCTTATGAAAGATGTCATTGAGCGAAACGAAATAAGAGATGGGGCTCTGTTAGAAAGCATAATAAAATTTATTGCTTCCAATATAGGTAGTATAATCTCAACAAAGAAAATTAGCGATTATCTTACTAGCAGCGGTAGAAAAACAACCAGTGACACTATAGATAATTATCTCAAAATGCTAGAAAATGCTTTTATTCTTTATAAAGCAAACCGCTATGATTTAAAAGGTAAAATGTTCCTAAAAACCCTTGAGAAATATTATATTGTCGATATGGGTATCAGAAATCAATTAACCGGTCTTAGGGATACAGATTATGGTCATATTCTTGAAAATATTGTCTATTTAGAACTAATTAGGCGTGGCTATGAAGTTTCAATTGGCAAAATTGGTCCTCTATAGGTAGATTTTGTTGCTACTAAAACTGATGAAAAAAAATATTACCAAGTTTCAGCCACTATACTGGATGAAAAAACTCGGGAACGAGAACTTCGGCCTCTTCAATCCATCAATGACAATTATCCAAAGTATATTCTCACTATGGATCAAGTAGTTTTTAATGACTATTCTGGCATCAAAGTTCAGAACATAATAAACTTCTTGCTTGAGTAAATTTAAGCCCCTATAATAGGGGCTTAGGCTGTTTTTATTTATATAACTTACTGCTGCGGCATCCTTAATCCTAAAAATTCTTTTGTTTCTCTGTCTTTTTCAACCTTGAAAACATGGAAATCAACGTTTTTTTCAATACCTGCTCCATAAATATATGATGGTATAAAATACTCTCCGGTCATGAGTTTAAGCCAGCTTTCGTTTTCATAAGAAATTTGAGCCTTAAGCTCTTCCATTATGCTGCTCCATGAGACACCGTCAACAGATATAATTTTTGAATACATCATATCTTTTAAGCTCTTATCTGCATTTATAATGTACATATCATCATCTATTACATAAAAGTCCAAAGGATATTTTTTACCGTCCACATAATTTGTCATTGTATGAGCATCTTTAATGGATGCAATTATTTTTCCAATTTCTGAAAACACTTGATAGTTATCAAATTTATCCACATTTTCTTCAAGTAACGAGATTCTTTCTTCAAACTCTTTTTTGGTGATTACGCTAAATGGATTCTTGTGTTTTTTTGGCAGTTCTTTTTTTAAAAACTCTAAGTCTTCCTTTAAAAGTCTGTTGCGCTCACTGTTTGAGTTATCTCCTTTAAGTATAATCTCCCTGTTTGGGTTATCGCTATTGACAGTCCCGGCATAATTACTGTTATACCCGCATCCTGTCAATGATGCTGTCAATAAAATTATAAAAATAATGTATCCCCATAACTCCCTACCAGCTGCT
>SWCH01001387.1_pt1 | contig 19645 bp, 21 predicted proteins | sample 4690051 | NCBI WGS metagenome assembly SWCH01 (sample SAMN10267282, study PRJNA491770) | bioreactor metagenome | isolation source: DHS bioreactor inoculated with | place: Japan: off Shimokita Peninsula | reverse complement strand
ATATTGAAATAAAAATTATGTGTTCAAAAATTGTATAAATCTATTGTTAAAAAGAGCCAATTCGTCGTAAAAAACTCCATGACCGCTATATTCAAAAGGATACAATACAGATCCTGCAATTCCTTTATTCATTAGCAATGCAAGGGGGAATGGACATATTTGATCTAATTTACCATGAAAGATGCCGGTAGGAACCGTTATGGATGAAAAATCTGAGCTAACATCTTCATCACGCAAAGATATAGCTGTTTTAATAGTTGCATAACTTGATGAGGATAAGGATAGACCATTAAACCAAGTCATAAAACTTGGAGTTACTTGACTTGCAAAAAACATGCTTCCAAAATCTACTAAAGCTTGAGGTCTGTTATAATATAAGTTTGAAATTAAATTATTGACTTCCTCTATAGACATTCCGTAGGGATTGTTTGGTCTTTGAGTAAACGATGGAGCAGCAGCTGCCCAAAGCCCAAGTTTCCCTACTTTATATCCTGCATGACGAGCCATATAACGAATTACTATAGGTCCGCCCATTGAAAATCCAATCAAAGTTACATTTTCAAGATTAAGCTTTTTAATGATTACGTAAATATCATCGGATAACCTGTCATAAGAATATCCATCCCAAGGAGCAGATGAATTGCCAAATCCCCTTAAGTCAATGGAGATGCAACGGAAACCATAATTAGGCAATACATTTAATTGATATTCAAACATTTTATGGTTTATAGGCCAGCCGTGAACAAAAAAAATAGTTTTTTTACCACATGGATTCAAATCATAAACAGCAATATTTACACCTTTTTCAACTTCTATGTAATACATGAAAATCAACACCTTCTTTTATTTGTTTTGATTATATTATGTATTTAAAACATAGCGGTTACATAAAATTCTAACTATGAAAAAAACTATTGACAAAGTTAAATGTGTGGCATATAATACAAAATAACAAAACATACTTTTCATATATAACAAGTATGAAATAAAAAAGGAGAGTAAAATTATGGCAAAGATATACAAAAACTTAACAGAACTTATAGGTAAAACGCCACTGTTAGAACTATCAAACTATGAAAGCATAAATGATCTGGAAGCTAAATTAATTGCAAAACTTGAATACTTCAATCCAGCAGGAAGTGTAAAGGACAGAATAGCATACGCTATGATTAATGATGCAGAGAAAAAGGGTCTGATTAAAAAAGACACAGTTATAATAGAACCTACAAGTGGAAATACAGGTGTTGGATTGGCATTTGTTGCAGCATCAAAGGGGTATAAACTAATATTAACTATGCCCGATACTATGAGTATTGAACGAAGAAAATTGCTTAAAGCTCTTAACGCGGAAATTGTACTTACACCGGGTGCAGAAGGAATGAAGGGAGCTATAAATAAGGCAGAAGAGTTATCTAATCAATATCCAAATTCATTTATTCCACAGCAGTTTAACAATCACGCAAACCCTGAAATACACAGAGAAACAACTGCTGTCGAAATTTGGGAGGATTTAGATGGAGATGTGGGAGCATTTATTGCAGGTGTAGGAACAGGTGGTACAATAACAGGAGTTGGAGAATTTTTAAAATCAAAAAATCCAGATGTTAAAATAATTGCTGTTGAACCTTATGATTCACCTGTACTTTCAGGCGGGACTCCTGGTCCTCATAAAATACAAGGTATAGGGGCAGGTTTTATTCCTGAAGTAATAAATGTGAATATCATTGATGAAATTTACAAGGTTAAAAACGAAGAAGCTTTCCAAACAGCACAAAATATAGCAAAGTCTGAAGGTCTTCTTGTAGGTATTTCATCAGGAGCTGCATTGTTTGCGGCAACACAAATTGCAAAGCGTTCTGAATTTAAAGGTAAAAAGATTGTAGTGCTATTGCCTGATACAGGTGAAAGATATTTGTCAACAGCATTATTTGATTAACATACCCGAATTAGGGGACTGTTCTTTTTGATTGAGCTGAAGCTCAATCAAAAAGAACAGTCCCCTAATTCGCTAGATGAAAAACATAAATCCTTGTTCTTTTTTGTTTTTTTCAGATTCTATTACCAAATCATATAGACTGATTTTTTCTATAGTGTTTTTTATAGAAGAATCTAATGCTTCAAAAATATTAGAACGCATAGCTGCTTCGATTTCTGGGGCTTTTTCCAATACTGTATTTTCTGTATCTTCAAAAATGGAAAGTTCAACAGCTGATAAAATTTCCAAAACAGATATATCTTTTGGTTCTCTAGCTAGCTGGTATCCACCTTGAGCTCCCTTTATAGAATTGACAATATTCCCTCTTTTTAAGAGTGAAAAAACCTGCTCAAGGTATATTTTAGAGATTCCGAGCTTTTCTGAAATACTAATTACTGTAATATATTCACCTTTATTGTAGTCTTGAGCAATACTTATTGTTGCAGCTAATGCATATCGTCCTTTTGCGGATATTCTCATTTTCAGACTCCATTTCATATTAGAATTATATGTATAGGATGATATATAAAAAAAACCCAATTGTCAACATTTAATATAAATAATGTGGTGTCGTAATGAAAAATAATAAATCAACAGTGACTGTACACATTGACGATATAATTTTCGACTTGGAATAAGCATACATTAAACGATATACGATTCATTAAAAAAAAGATATTTTAAATTGAGGGTAAGTAGCTTCTTTTATTATAGTTACAATAAAAAGTTGAAAATTTAATAAATATAAAGTATAATCTCATAAGAATAAAAAACTTGGAAGTATGTTAAAATAACTTTGGAGGATAAAATGCTTATTAAATTAACAGATAGAATATATTATATGCCACACAATGAGGAAACAGATAGGCCAATTTTAGGATATATTAAAGGTGACAATTATTCATTGATGATAGATGCGGGAAATTCAAAAAAACATGTTGAAATTTTTCTAAATGAAATTACAAAACTAGGTTTACCGCATCCTGTATATGTAGTTTTAACACATTCTCATTGGGATCATACGTATGGGTTGTGCGGGTTAAATGCTGTATCAATAGCATGCCGCGAAACAAATGATCACTTAAAAACTATGAGCAATTGGGAATGGACAGACGAAGCAATGAAAGATAGATTAATTAGTGGAGAAGATATAGAATTCTGCGATACTATGATTAAGAAGGAATATGCTAATAGAGAAGAAATCTTTGTGAAAACTGCTGATATTGTATTTGAAAGCGGACTTTCCATATATTTAGGAAACATTAGCTGTGAACTTAGAAAGATAGAAAGTTCACATGCAGATGATTGTGTTGTAGCTTATATACCACAGGAAAAAATTATTTTTATAGGTGACATTATATGTGAGGATTTACATCATGGGGAGCCAGTTTATTATAGAGATAAACTTAAAAGCTTAATACAAAATATGAAAGCAATAGATTTTGAAACAGCATTATTTGGACATTCACAACCATTAACTAAACAAGAAATAATTGCAAGGCTTGAAGATGAATCAAACTCTGTGATTTAAATATAAAATCAGAAAGTAGTTTAAAGTTAAACCTACCTTCTGATTTTATATATTTGTAGTTAGATTCTTAAGTTTTTTCTTTCGCAAATTAAAAAGGGGAACTAAATATAGAAATACAGCATATGGAATACTTTTTATTCCAACAGATAGTGTTGCCATGGGCACAGCTATAGCTATATTCCACGGAATCAGTTCTGAAATTAAAACTACAGTATTTTCTAAATCAATTGCAAGTTCACTGTTTGATGAATTATTATTTTTATAAATTTTATTCATTAGCTGATGTGACAGCATAATAGATAAAGTCTGATTACAGCTAAATACACTTGTTAAAATACTTGTCAAAACCATTGTAGGATAAATATTTATTTTATAACTTAATTTTTTTAATAAATTTTGTATTCCATTTAGCATACCTGTTCCTTCGAATATTCCAGAATAAGTAGATGCAATTAAAACTATAAAAGAAACTCCTGTCATAGATGTCATGCCGCCGCCGGAAATTATATCTGCAAAGTTTCCAGAGGCATCTAATTTATATCCCATAAACATAAATTTCAATACATTCATTAACTCCATATGTTGAACAAAAATACAAATCATTATACCTGAAATTATGCTGAAGAACATGGAAATTTTTACATCAACCTTAAAAATTGCAAGTGATAATATAATTATGGCAGGTATCATAACGGCAGGGTTTAAATTAAAATGATGTTCAATTTCATTTAAAAGTGAAGTGTTAGCAACATTTAAAGGGTTGTCTTTTGATAATAATATATAAATTAACACAGCAGAGAAAAATGGTAAAAAAGCTGTAGCAAACATATTCTTTATATTGTCATATAAATTTGTTTCAGTTATAGTTGCAATAAGATTTGCACTAGAAGAAGTAGGTGCACAACGATCTCCGAAAAAAGCACCTGAAAAAATTGCACCTGCTGTTATACTCAAATCAACATTTCCGCTCTTTGCTAGAACAATTAATACAACACCGATTGTTCCAACTGTTCCAAAGCTTGTTCCCAATGTAAAAGACACCATGCACGATAATAAAAATGCAAACAATATAAAATACTGAGGGATAATAACCTTGGTTCCATAATATACAAAAAATGGTATTGTTCCACATGCTCTCCAAATTCCAGTAATTAAGCCTATTAATAATAAAATAGAAATTACAATGAGAGATTTAACTGTTCCTGTTGACATCATTTTAAATATTTGTTTTAACTTAAATTTTCTATGCATAGCTGTAAGAATGAAACAAAAAAGACCAATTAATAAAGGGATAGCTGTTGGTATTCTTTTTAGCACACTAAAAATTAATGAAAGCGTAAAAACAGTTATAGCTAGCAAAAAATCCATAAAAATGCTCCTTGAGTTATGATAATGATATTATATAACTGATTATTACAAAATACAACTCTCAAATATAAAAGACGGTTTTTTGGTTTGAAACATAATTAATTGAATTCAGGTATACTAAGACATTATCACAAATCAATCAGGCAGAAGAAAACAAAAAATATTTTTTTGTAGACAATCTATGAATTATTTGTTATACTTATTTAAAGTAAATAAAAATTGATGCAACGGAGCATTAGTAGAAAAGCGATGGAGCTTTTATGTCATTATAATGACATAAAACGCTCCTTTTTTGTTTTTTACAGGATATATATAAATAAAATTATATTTTATTGGGGGTGAATCTTTGAAAGAAGATAAAATAAGATCTATACAAGAATATGTTCCAGGAAAGCAGATTACACTATTGCATATTATTGCTAATCCAGTTAATGAATTATATGATAAATTAGGTGTTGATAACAAAGGTGCAATTGGAATTGTTACATCTACCCCTGGAGAAGCGGCAATAATTTCTGCAGATATTGCAACAAAATCAGCAAACGTTAAAATTGGCTTCCTTGATAGATTTACTGGATGCGTTGTAATTTGCGGTGATGTTGCAAGTGTAGAAATGGGTCTCAGAGAAATAAGAGAAGTACTATACAAAATTTTAGAGTTTACTCCATGCGAGATTACGAGGTCGTGAGATGAAAAAAATTATGGTTGTAGGTGCAGTTAATTCCGGAAAAACTTCTTTGTTAATGACCATTCTTGGAGAATCAGGATGTGCCTTGAAAACTCAAACTATAAATTATAGAAACTTTACTATAGATACTCCAGGTGAATATATTGAAAATCCATCTATGTACAGAGCAATAATAGCTGCTTCAAATGATGCAAGATGTATTTTATTTATTCAAGATTCAACTGCAAATAAGTTTGTGTTTCCGCCTAGGTTTGCTCAAATATTTAATTGTATGAGTATAGGTGTAGTAACAAAAATTGATCATAATAAATCTAATGTTGAAAAGGCAAGTAGCTTTTTATCACAACTAGGACTAAGTGGTCCGATTTTTAAGGTATCAGCTTTTACAAGAGAGGGTATAAATGAGTTAAAAGATTTTATTGAATTTTGTGATAATTATTAAAATTAAATTAATTTTATATTATGTTAAACAAAAATAATGAAAGGAAGTGAACAATAAACAATGAGTTTGTTAATGAAAGCAGATAAAATTATTAAAGACTTTGAAATCGTTTCTAAGAATCCTATAATACCCAAAAATAAAACCAATTTGCTTGTTGGTGTAGACTTAGGTACAGCATATATAGTATTGACTGTGCTGGATGAAAATAAAAATCTTGTTGCAGGTTCTTATAAGTTTGCACAGGTAGTTAAGGATGGCATAGTGCTTGATTACATAGGAGCATTAAATATAGTTAAAGAATTAAAAAAGGATATTGAAAATAAAATTGGATGTGATTTAAGTTGTGCTGCTGTTGCAATACCACCTAATACTACTATTAATGACACAAGATATATAAAAAGCGTAGCAGAAGGTGCCGGTTTTGAAGTTACAAATATTATAGATGAACCTACAGCTGCAAATTCAGTACTTGGAATTGAAAATGGAGTTGTTGTAGATATAGGTGGAGGTACTACTGGGATTGCAATAATTAAAGATGGAAAAGTTGTTTATGTAGCAGATGAAGCAACGGGTGGAACACAATGCACTTTGGTCGTAGCGGGAGCATACAAAATTTCATTTGAAGAAGCTGAAAAATTAAAAATGGACAAGGACAGGCAAAGGGAAATATCTTCTGTATTAGAACCTGTAGTTGAAAAAATAGCATCAATAATTATTAATAATATAAAAGGATATCAAATTGATTCAATTTATTTGGTTGGCGGTACTAGCTGTATGTACAATATTGAAAATACAATACAAAAATCAACAGGAATTAAAACATATAAACCAGAAAACCCACTTTTTGTAACTCCCATTGGTATTGCTATGAATTGTATTAATATAAAACAATAACATTTTATTATCTTTATTTAAGTATAAACTAGTAATTTATGATTATTTAAGTCAGGAGGTTTTAGTTTGAATGATTTTATAAATTCAATTAAAGAATGTGGTGTAGTAGGTGCCGGTGGTGCAGGATTTCCTACTCATGTAAAACTAGCAGCTAAGTCTGAATACATCATCGTAAATGCAGCAGAGTGTGAGCCTCTAATAAGGGTTGACCAACAGTTATTAATGCATTATACAAAAGAATTTTTAGAAGGTTTAGATATGATTATCAAAGAAACTAATTCTAAAAAGGGTTATATTGCAATTAAAAAAAAGCATAACAAAATTATAGGAAAATTAAATGATAAAATCAAAAATTATAACAATATTGAAATTTTTGAACTTGAGGATTTTTATCCTGCAGGTGATGAGCAAGTAACGGTACATGAAGTCCTTAGAAAAATAGTTCCTCAAGGTGGAATTCCAATAAATGTAGGATGTATTGTTGTCAATGTTGAAACTGTCATTAATGTATTTAATGCAATAAATGAAATTCCTACAACTAAAACCTTTGTAACCATAATTGGTGAAGTAGAAAAACCGGTTACATATAAATTGCCAATAGGGATTTCATATAAAGAAGTTTTAAATATTTGCGGAATAAATAATTTCGATAACAAAGTTTTAATTGATGGCGGACCTATGATGGGGAAGGTTATTTTTGATTTCAATGAGCCTGTTACAAAAACAACTAAAGCCATAATTCTTTTGGATAAAGAACACTCATTGATTAGAAGAAAAACTATGACAATAGAACAAAGGTTGTTACAGTCTAAGGCTGCATGCTTACAATGTTCAAGATGTACTGAATTGTGTCCAAGATATTTACTAGGGCATGATGTACAACCACATATGGTTATGAGAGTTGCTAATTATGGTCTGAAAGATTTTCAAGGATTAAAAACAGCTATAGGATGTTCGGAATGCGGAATTTGTGAATTGTACTCTTGCCCTAGTGACTTGTCACCAAGAAAAATAAATGTAGAAATAAAACATGAGTTTGCTAAAGCAGGAGTTAAAATTGATTATAGTGGAATTAATTACAAATCATCATCAGTTATTGACTATAGAAAGGTGCCGGTTAAAAGATTAATTGAAAGGCTTAATCTTAAAAAATACGATGTTGATGCTCCGCTTAAAGAAATAGAATATGACCCTAAGAGGGTATCAATTAGGTTAAAGCAACATATTGGTGCTACGGCATCACCTATTGTAAATGAAGGTCAAATGATTGATGAAGGTGACCTTATAGCTAGAATTAATGAAAATAAACTAGGTTCTAATATTCATAGCAGTATGACAGGATTAGTTACTAAAGTTAGTGTTGATGAAATAATAATAGAAAAAAATAGCGAGGTGATATAATGATAAGAGCAATTGGTTTTGTAGAGCTAAATAGTATAGCAAAGGGCATGGAAGTTGTAGATACTATGTTAAAAACCGCTAATGTTGAAGTAATGATTGCATCTCCTACATGTCCGGGAAAATATATAACATTAATATATGGTGATATATCAGCTGTTGAAAATTCCATAAAAATGGGAAAACATGCAGGAGGAGAATTTATTGTTGATGATTTAATTATTCCAAATGTAGATAAACAAATATTTCCGGCAATAACATGTACGTCAAATGTGGAAAAAATCAATGCTATCGGCGTAATTGAAAGTTTTGCAATCGCTTCGTTAATTGTTGCTGCTGATGCAAGTGTAAAAGCTGCAGATGTTGAACTCTTAGAAATAAGACTAGGCTCGGGAATTGGCGGTAAATCATATGTTGTAATGACCGGAGATGTTGCAGATGTTAAAGCTGCAGTACAATCAGGTGTAGATTCAATAAAAATTTCAGGAAATATAGTTAATCATATAATTATACCTTCACCTCATGCAAATTTTAAAAAAATACTTATGTGAAATAAAGCTCCATATAATACAGCTTAAATTTTATGGATATATATTCCATTAAATATTTAATTGACATTGTAAAAAAATATATGTATAATATATACATTAAAATATATTTTGCTCAATGAAGGGCAAATAAAATAGAGCATTGGAGCTTCTGAAATAAATCGATCTTATTTTAGGGGCTTTTTATGTTTAAATAAGGTGTGGTCATATAATTGTTAATTATTTTATTCTTCTATGGAAGAGGGGACATATATGAACAAAAAAGTTATTATAGCCGATGATGAGCCTATTATAAGAATTGATATTAAGGAAATGTTGGAGGAAGCAGGCTACGATGTGGTGGGGGAAGCTTCAGATGGTTTTGATGTAATTGAAATGTGCAAAAAGTATTCACCAAACATAGTAATTATGGATATTAAAATGCCATTGTTAGATGGGATAAATGCTTCCAAAATAATCATGCAAGACGACCTTGCAGATGGGGTTATTTTACTTAGTGCATACAGTGATGCAGGTTTTGTTGAAAAGGCAAAAAATGTTGGTGTGATAGGATATTTAGTAAAACCTCTAGATGTTAAATCATTGATTCCAGCACTGGAAGTAGCATTGACAAAATCATTAGAAATAAAAGAAATAAAAGCTAATATGGCAAATGTTCAAAAAAAACTTGAGGGTAGAAAAGCAATTGAAAGAGCAAAAGGAATATTAATGAGTCAAAAAGGTATATCGGAAGAAGAAGCATTTTCAAGTATAAGAAGTTTAAGTATGAAAAAAGGTGTCAGTATGGAAGAAATTTCAAAAATAATAATTATCAGCAAACAAGATATGTAATGATAATAAAAAGTGGAATAGGTACAGGAATGAGTGAGCTAAGAGAACTATGTTATAAATATACTAATTTGACAAAAGAAGATATAGAAATTATTGAAAGCATTGACAAAACAATTCAATTTATTGCTGATTCGACAGGCTTTGATGTTTTTATTGATTGTCCTACTTCTAATATTAATGAAGCCATTGTTGTTGCGGAAGCTAAACCAACAGATTATACTTCTTTATATAGAGAAAAGGTTGTAGGCAAACTTGCTTTAAGACAAAATGAACCTGCTGTCTTGAGAGCTATTGATGTAGGCAGAGCAGGAAGAGATATTAAAGGAATAACTCAAGAGCAGATAAAGGTAAAGCAAAGTGTAGAACCTATAAGAAACAGCGACGGAAAAGTAATAGCTATATTGATAATTGAAAAAGATGTTACTAAGGATTTGTATAATGATAGAAAAATAGAAATATTAGCGGAAGCAAATGAAGAATTAACTTCTCAAATTGCAGAAAAATATGAAAAGGACAGTTATATTACATATTATGTAAATGATGCTATTTTAATTTTTGATGAAAATGGAATATTAAAATTTAAAAACCCGGAGGCTGATTTAATTTATAAGAGGCTTTGCTATAATGAAGATATATTAGGTATGAGTTTTATGAATTTGTCATTATCAGATATGTTATTTAAAGATATTATTTCAAATAAAAGCGTCGATACTTTTGATGTTGAAGTTGCAGGAATGTGTCTTCAAGTAAAACATATAGTTCAAAGCAACAAAGCCTTGAATTTAGTAGTTATTATTAAAGATGTAACTGATATGAAGCAAAAGGAAAAAGAATTAATTTTAAAGTCTGTAGCTATTAAAGAAATTCATCATAGAGTTAAAAATAACCTGCAAACAATTGCCAGCTTATTAAGGCTTCAATGCAGAAGAATTGATAGCAAAGAGTTTCATGATGCAATGAATGAAAGCATAAATAGAATATTAAGTATTGCAGTGACACATGAAATTCTGGCAAAAGAAGGTATTGATGAAGTAGGTATAAAAGAAGTTATTAATAGAATAAAAAGCAGTATGTTGGGTTTTGAAAAAGAAGGAAGTTTAGATTTAAATATCATTGTTCTGGGAGATGATATAAGGCTTGGGTCTGACAATGCCACATCTATAGCATTAGTTGTAAATGAGTTAATTCAAAATTCTATTAAACATGCTTTTCAAGGTAGAAAAGAAGGAAAAATTACAATTAATGTAGAAGAAGGAAATAGCTATTCTACAATTGCAATTAGTGATAATGGTATTGGATTTAATGTTGAAAAAGTATATAGCAACAGTTTAGGTTTAATGATTGTAAGAAGTTTAGTAAATGAAAAATTAGAAGGGAATTTAAATATATCTTCTAATTGTGATGGAACAAGAGTTGTATTTGATTTTAAAAATTAAATAACAGCACGATGTAGTGCTGATTTCTATGGCGATGAAGCTTAGAGTGATATTTTAGTAGTGTTTATACTGCTGGAATATTTTCTAAGCTTTTATTTTTTATAAGAAAGGAGGTGTAATGTGTGCAAGAAAAAATATTGAGCGTTGGAATTGATATTGGTACTTCAACTACACAGCTGGTTTTTAGTCATATAACAATTGAAAATACGGCAAGCAGTTTTTCGGTACCTAGGATAAAAATTGTTGATAAAGAAATTATTTATAGAAGTGATATTTATTTCACCCCACTTATAAATCAAATAAAAATTGATGGAAATGAAATAAGAGAAATAATTCAATTTGAATATAAAAAAGCTAATGTTTTACCTGAGGATGTAAAAACAGGAGCAGTAATAATAACTGGTGATACTGCAAGAAAAGAAAATGCTAATGAAGTTTTACAAAATTTAAGTATGTTTGCAGGTGATTTTGTTGTTGCTACTGCAGGTCCTGACCTTGAAGGGATTATTGCCGGAAGGGGAGCAGGAGCAGACAAAATATCAAAAGAAGAAAAAGCATATGTTGCAAATATAGACATAGGTGGAGGAACATCTAATATATCTCTTTTTAAAAATGGAGAAGTTATGGATACAGGATGTTTGGACATAGGTGGAAGGCTTATAAAAATAGATTCAAATAATAAAATTTATTATATATATGATAAAGTAAAAATATTAGCAGACAGTGTTGGTGTAAAATTAGAAATTGGAGATACAGCAGATGTTGATAAAATAAGAAAAGTAGCAAAAGCAATGGCTGGAATTCTTGAAGAATCAGTTTCTGTTAAACAACGTGGAAATATATATGAAAAAATGCTTACCAATAAAGGAATCAAAGATGGATATAAAATAGAGTATATTACATTTTCCGGAGGAGTAGCGGATTATGTTTATAATGAAGATTATTCTAATCCATTTAAATTTGGGGATATGGGTGTTTTATTAGGAGAAGAAATAGTTAAGTCAAATTTGTTAAAAAATTTAAAGGTGAAAAGATCTGCTGAAACTATTAGAGCTACAGTTGTTGGAGCAGGAACTCATACAACTGATATCAGTGGCAGCACAATAACCTATAGCAAAGATATTTTTCCTATAAAAAACATTCCAATATTAAGGTTAACAGTTGAAGATGAAGAAAATTATAATACTGTTGATAATAAAATAAAGGAAAAGATTAAGTGGTTTAGTGTAGAAAAGGAAAGCCAAATGGTGGCAATAGCTTTAAAGGGGCCAAGAAGTCCGTCTTTTGTAGAAATACAAAATCTTGCAAAAAAAATAATAAATGGAGCTTCTGAGCTAATAAGTAAAGGGTACCCAATGATTATCATTGTAGAAAATGATATTGCAAAAGTATTAGGGCAAACGATTAATAGTAGTATTAAAACTAATGATATCGTTTGTATTGATAGCATTAGGGTTGAAAGTGGTGATTATATTGATATAGGCAAACCCTTAATAAACGGAAATGTACTTCCGGTAGTAATAAAAACATTGGTTTTCAATTCATAATTAAAAAGAGGAGTGAAAATATGGTACTAAAAACTAAGTTATTTGGAACGGTGTATCAATTTGAAAACATCAAAGAAGTTCTTGCTAAAGCTAATGAAAAAAAATCAGGAGACACTTTAGCTAGAATCGGTGCTGCAAGTGCTCAAGAAAGGGTAGCGGCAAAAGTTGTATTGAGCCATTTAAAGGTTTCAGACTTGAGAAACAATCCGGTAGTTCCGTATGAAAAAGATGAAGTTACAAGAGTTATTCAAGATGCAGTTAATGAAAAGATTTATGGAGAAATAAAAAACTGGACAATTTCAGAACTTAGAGAGTGGATATTAGATGAAAAGACTACTGCCACTGATATTAGAAGAATAAGCAGAGGATTAACAAGTGAAGTTGTTGCCGGTGTTGTAAAATTAATGTCAAATTTAGATTTAGTTTATGGTGCAAGAAAAATTAAGGTTACAGCTCATGCAAATACAACTATAGGTGAAGATGGCGTACTGGCAGCCAGATTGCAGCCAAATCATCCAACAGACGATATAGATGGTGTTGTAGCTTCTATATTTGAAGGATTAAGTTATGGAGTAGGAGATGCTGTTATAGGTCTAAATCCAGTAGATGATACAGTTGGAAATGTATCTAAAATTTTAAAAAAATTTGAAGAACTCAAACAAAAATTTGAAATACCAACACAAGCTTGTGTGTTAGCACATGTTACTACTCAAATGGAATGTGTTAGAAAAGGAGCACCAACTGATTTGATTTTCCAAAGTATCGCAGGTTCACAAAAAGGAAATGAGGCATTTGGAGTAACAGCAGACATACTTGAAGAAGCAAGACAACTTGCATTAGCTGATGGAACTGCCGCAGGACCTAATGTTATGTATTTTGAAACAGGGCAAGGATCAGAACTATCATCCGATGCACATTTTGGTGCAGATCAAGTTACCATGGAAGCAAGATGTTATGGATTTGCAAAAAAATTCCAACCATTTTTGGTTAATACAGTTGTAGGGTTTATTGGACCAGAGTATTTATATGATAATAAACAGGTTATAAGAGCCGGACTTGAGGATCATTTTATGGGTAAGTTAACCGGAATTCCTATGGGATGTGATGCGTGCTATACAAACCACATGAAGGCAGATCAAAATGATATAGAAAACCTTGCAATTTTACTTTCAGCTGCAGGATGTACGTATTTTATGGGAGTGCCTCACGGTGATGATGTAATGCTTAATTATCAATGTACAGGCTATCATGAGGCAGGAGCACTAAGAGAAATATTAGGAAAGAGGCCAATTAAGGAGTTTGAAACTTGGCTTGAAAAATGGGGCTTCATGGAAAATGGCAGATTGACTAATAAAGCTGGTGATGCATCAGTATTTCTAAAAAGATAGGAGGGTGTAGGAATGTTTACAGAAAATGATATAAAGAAATTAGTAGAACAAGTATTGACAGAAATTACAGCTAAGGATGGTTCTTTTGATGTAATTGATAAAGCAGATGTAAAAAAAGATAGTTGCGTTGTAAGTTTAGATGAAATGCTTCCTGATATAACTGAAATAAATTTAAGGACAAATCTTTTAGTTGATAATCCAACTGATAAAGAAGGATATCTTGAAATGAAAAGCCATACACCTTCAAGATTAGGTATTGGCAGAGCCGGATCAAGGTATAAAACAGAAACTATGCTTAGGTTTCGAGCTGACCATGCATCAGCACAGGATTCAGTTTTTACAGATGTTGATGAAAATATATTAAATGAAATGAATTTAATATCTATTCAAACAAATTGTACTTCTAAGGATGAATTTATTACCAGGCCAGATCTTGGAAGACAAATATCAAGAGAGCAGTTAGATAAAATTAGTTCAATTTCTAAAAAGCCTCAAGTTCAAATATATGTATCTGATGGATTAAGTTCTAAGGCGATTGAAGCAAATGTAAAAGATATACTTCCTGCAATTGTACAAGGGTTAAAAGGATATGGAATATCAGTTGGAACACCTTTCTTTGTTAAATATGGAAGAGTAGGCAGTATGGATTTAATATCTGAAGAAATTGGTGCAGATGTTACTTGCGTATTGATTGGAGAAAGACCAGGACTCGTTACTTCCGAAAGCATGAGTGCATATATAGCATATAAAGCTGCAGTAGGAATGCCTGAGTCAAGAAGAACCGTAGTATCTAATATTCATAGTGGCGGAACGCCATCTGTTGAAGCTGGGGCATATATAGCTGACATAATCAAATTAATGTTAGAAAATAAAGCAAGCGGATTAGATCTTAAATTATAATTGGGAGGAATAATAAATGAAAAATGATCAGTTACTCGCATCTGTACTAAGTGTAAAATTAATTCCAAATGTTAATCCGGATATGGCAAAAGAATTTGGGTTAAAGCCAGAACATAGAAGTATAGGAATTCTTACTGCTGATAGCGATGATGTCACATATACGGCACTTGATGAGGCTACAAAAGCAGCAGAAGTAGAAGTAGTTTACGGTAGATCCTTTTATGGCGGGGCAGCAAATGCAAATACTAAGTTAGCAGGTGAAGTTATCGGTATATTAGCAGGACCTAGCCCTGCTGAAGTTAGAAGCGGTTTAAATGCTGCTGTAGATGTAATAGAAAGCGGAGGAGCTTGTTTCTATAGTGCAAATGAAGATGATTCTATTGCATATTATGCACAATGCATATCAAGGACAGGTTCATATCTCTCTCAAACAGCTGGTATAAGAGAAGGAGAAGCATTGGCGTATTTAATTGCTCCACCTCTTGAGGCAATGTATGCATTAGATGCTGCAATGAAAGCTGCAGCAGTAGAATTAAAAGCTTTTTTTGGACCACCATCTGAAACAAATTTTGGAGGAGGCTTGTTGACAGGTAGTCAATCTGCTTGTAAAGCAGCTTGTGATGCCTTTGCTGAAGCAGTTAAATTTGTAGCAGAGAATCCTAGAGAGTATTAATCTTAGGTTATTAATATGGCAGAATCCACTTTAGGGTTAATTGAAACTTATGGTTTTGTAGGTGCTGTTGAAGCACTTGATACAGCTGCTAAGGTTTCTGATGTTAGACTGTTAAGCTGTGAATTTGTTAGAGGTGGTATTGTAACAATAATAATTACCGGAGATGTTGCATCTGTTAAATCTGCTGTTGAAGCTTCTTCAATTGCAGTAGAAAAATTAGGTGTATTAAGACATACTCATGTTATAGCTAGGGCTTATGATGATGTATGGCATATGCTTCAAAAAAAATTAACAAATAAACATTCAAAAGAAAAAGAAGAGATAAAGGAAATAACACAAGAAATAAAAACAGAAGCAATAAAAGAATCAGAAAAATCAAAAGAAAAAGAAGAAATTTTAGTATATAAACCTTATAAACGTGAAGAACTTGAAAACTTAAAAGTTACAGAGCTTAGAACAATAGCAAGGGGTATTAAAAAAATTTCTCTTACAAAAAAACAAATTAAGTTTAGTAAAAAAGAAGAGCTTATAGATGCAATATTATTCAACAGTAAAAGGAGGTACGATAAATGATAGATTTTGATAGAAAATTAATTTCTATACAAGAAACGAGAAATCTTATCGCCGATGCTAAAAAAGCTCAAAACATATATAAAACCTTTTCTCAAGAAAAGGTCGATATAATAGTAAATGCTGTTTCAGAGGCTGCTTTAAAGCAAGCAACTAAATTAGCACAAATGGCATGTGAAGAAACCGGTTTCGGTAGAGTTCAAGATAAAATAATTAAAAACAAATTTGCAAGCAAAGTTGTATATGAAAATATTAAAGATTTGAAAACTGTTGGAATTATTAATGAAGACAAATTAAATAAAATTGTTGAAGTGGCAGTTCCGGTAGGTGTTGTTGCAGCATTGATTCCCTCAACCAATCCAACATCTACTACTATATACAAAACCTTAATTGCATTAAAATCAGGTAATGGTATAGTAATATCACCTCATCCTAATGCTAAGGAATGTATTATTGCAACAGCTAACATATTAATTGAAGCGGCTACTTTAGCCGGTGCTCCTGAGGGGTTGATAGGATACATAGCTTCACCGTCAATAGAAGCAACTAATGTGTTAATGAAGGATAAGGATACATCGCTAATATTAGCAACTGGTGGTGAGGCTATGGTCAGAGCTGCATATAGTTCGGGTACACCTGCAATTGGTGTAGGACCTGGAAATTCTCCTGCTTTCATAGATAAAACAGCAGATATTAAACTAGCTGTAAAAAGAATAATTGATAGTAAAACTTTTGACAATGGTGTTATTTGCTCTTCAGAACAATCAATTGTAGTAGAAAATTCTATTAAAAGTAAAGTTATAGCTGAACTTAAAAAGCAAGGAGCATATTTGCTGAATGAAGAAGAGTCCAACAAGCTTGGTAGTTTTATACTAGGTCCAAATAAAAACATCAATCCTAAAATAGTTGGTAAATCAGTTGAATTTTTAGCTCGCATGGCTGGATTGGATGTTCCTAAGGATATAAAACTATTAATATCAGAACAATCAACTGTTAGCCATAATAACCCGTATTCAAGGGAGAAATTAGCGCCTATATTAGCATTGTATACGGTAGAAGATGTGGAAGAAGGAGTAAAACTTTGTACTGAGCTATTAATGAATGAAGGAAAAGGACATACATTTTCTATTCATTCTAATGATGAAGGGGTTATTAAATATTTTGGATTAAGGATTCCAACTTCAAGAATAATTGTTAATTCTTTAGGATCATTGGGAGGAGTAGGAGCTACAACTAATTTATTTCCGGCATTTACTCTTGGATGTGGTGCTGTAGGAGGCAGTTCAACCTCAGATAATATTGGACCGTTGAATTTAATTAATATTAAAAGAATTGTATATGGTGTTAAAGAAATTGAAGATTTACGAGAAAGTGACAATACTCAAATATCAATATCAGATGAATACTTAGAAATTATTATCAATAAAGTAGTAAAGCAACTCAGGTTATTAAATAATTAAAATAAAAAATCTTAGGAGGATATTAAAATGTCAAATATGAATGCATTAGGAATGATCGAAACTAAAGGGTTAGTAGGTTCAATTGAGGCGGCAGATGCAATGGTTAAAGCAGCAAATGTAACATTAATTGGGAAAGAACATGTTGGAGGTGGTTTGGTAACAGTTATGGTAAGAGGTGATGTTGGTGCAGTTAAAGCTGCTACTGATGCAGGAGCTGCAGCTGCTGAAAGAGTGGGAGAACTAGTTTCAGTACATGTTATCCCTAGACCACATAGTGAAGTTGAACTTTTGCTTCCTAAACATGAAGTATAATAATTAAAAAGTTGTCTAGTATTATAAAACTTCTTCTACCTGTTTAAATTATGTAAATAGGTAGAAGAAAATCCAATATAATAATGTAAACTAATGTTTTATATTATTGTAAATACATCTTAAAGGATGTGAAAAATTGAAAGTATTAACAGAAAGTATACTTAGATCAGAACTTAGAAATTCAAGTTTATTAGAATATGAAGTTGAAGACGGTATGATAGTTACTCCATCTGCTAAACAATATTTAAATGATAAAAAAATTAAATTAATATATAAAAAAGATAAATTAAGTAAAATTCAAAGTTCCAACAATAGAGATACTAAAGAAAAGGCAGGAGATAACGCTAAAGTATTTACCCCTAAATATGTAGATTTGAATGGTGGCTCTTTTGACAAAAAGCCCGAGTATATGACACAGCTTCGTGGTAACAAATTAGTATCTAAAGACAATAAAAGAATTATGCTGAGAGGGAAATTAGATTCTCTTCAATCTAAAATACTTGAAGTGCAAATTTTAAGTAAAAATTCAAATGAAAATAATTTATTAAAAGAACTTGAAGAAGTTCTTGCCTTTGTAAGAAAGGTATTAGCTTCGGAAGTACTAGAACAGGAGTTTTCTTTTGATAAACTAATTGGATTAAATAATGATGAGTTAAGAGCTTATTCTCACAATCCCAAAAAATATTTAGATACGGAGCACATTATATTTCCAAATGTGGAAATGGGTCCAATGGTGGTTTATTTAAATTCATTGAGAGCACAGTCAAGAGAAGTTGAAATTTCAGCATATAAAGCTTTTAAAGACCAGGAAGGTAAACCAACCAGACCTGATATAACAATGGCATTAAATAGATTAAGCAGTTGCTTTTATATTATGATGTGTAAATATGCAGCTAATAAATATAAGTAGGGAGTGAATATATGGTAGATTTAAACCTTAATTATATTGTTGATGAAGTTATAAAAAGATTGTATGGTGAAAATGAAGATGAGGGAATTTTAGTGGAGGCTTCTGGCAGACATGTTCATCTCTCAGAGGAGCATGTAGAATTATTATTTGGTAAAGGATATAAACTTGTTAAAAGTAGAGATTTATCCCAGTTTGGACAGTACTTATGTGAAGAAAAAGTTAATTTGATTGGACCAAAAGGAGTTCTTGAAAATGTTTCAGTGTTAGGACCTGCGAGAAAAGACAGTCAAGCTGAGTTATCTAAAACAGATGCTATTTCAATTGGAATAAATGCCCCTGTAAAGATATCAGGAAATATTGAAAATAGTGAAAAAATAATAATAGCAACCTCTATGGCAGCAGTAACACTTCAAAGAGGTTTGATAGTAGCCAAAAGACATATTCATATAACACCAGAAGATGCTATAAAGTATGGTGTTAAGGACAATGAAGAAGTTAGTATAGATATTTGTGGTGAAAGAGGCGTAATTTTTAAAAATGTTACAGTTAGAGTTAGTGATAAATTCAGTACTGCAGTACACTTAGATTATGATGAAGCTAATGCTTGTGGATTTTATAAAGGTATTAGAGCAACAATAATAAGGTAGTTTTGTATATTGAATTTTATTAGAAGGGGAAGGTATAATGAACAATGAACAATTGGTTAATCTCATAACAAAAGAAGTAATAATACGGCTTAATGCTATGTTAAAAGAAAGAAGTACAGATGACCAA
>SWCH01002738.1_pt1 | contig 19651 bp, 17 predicted proteins | sample 4690051 | NCBI WGS metagenome assembly SWCH01 (sample SAMN10267282, study PRJNA491770) | bioreactor metagenome | isolation source: DHS bioreactor inoculated with | place: Japan: off Shimokita Peninsula | reverse complement strand
ATAAGTTGTTAATTTATCAAGCCTTGAATTATTTACAGCTGCTGTAGAAATTTCAGTACTTAATTTAGTAAATCGTTCTTGAATTTGTTTTCCATTAGATTTTTCTTTTGATTCTAAATCCTCATCTTCTTTTATTAAACTATCAAGTAATTCATTTACTTTATTTAATGAATTAATATTATTTTCATTTCTTAATTCTTCAATTTCTAAATACAAGGGAGATTTATCCGGACAATTTATATCATTTATATATTGTAAAATGCTTTTACGCAAATCTTCATATTGAATTTTTAGACTATTTGCTTTTGCTTTTAATTCATGTTGAAATTTAAGATAAATATCGGTGTTAAACACTTTACGAAATATCTTGCCTCTTTCATCCGTACTTGACAAAAGTAATTTTAAGAAGTCACCTTGTGCAATCATCGCTATTTGTGAAAACTGATTCTTATCAATTCCAATGAGATTTTTAACCGCTTCACTAACATTGTTATTACCAGTTACCACACTAAAATCAGGTAATGTCAAAGTTGCATTTGCATTAACTAAGGTCATACCTTCTCCTCTAGTTTTTGGTTTCATATATTTAGGTGTACGCTCTATTTTATATAATTGTCCCTTATATAAAAACTCTAATTCAACATAGGTTTTGGTTTCAGGTAGTGCAAAATCACTTCTCAGCATAATGCTTTCTCTGTTTGCTCCACTTGCTTCCCCATATAAAGCAAAAGAAATTGCATCAAATATAGTAGTTTTCCCGGCGCCGGTATCCCCTGTTACTAGAAATAATCCATTCCCTCCAAATAACGAGATGTCAACTTCAATTTTATCAGCATAAGGACCAAATGCACACATTGTAAGTTTTATAGGTTTCATTACATGACACCCCCCAGTTCCTCAAATATTTCAGATATAATTTTAACTTTAAAATCATCTAAATCATGATTATTCTGCAATGTGTAAAATTCTTTAAAAAGTTCAAAATTAGATTTTAAATTAATATTTTCAGGAACTTGATTTACTCCTAATGCTCTTGATTTTTTGTTGTCAAAATCAAGTCTCATAATATTAGGATATACCATACGCAACTTTCCAATAGCATCCATGATATCATCTTCATCTGTTAGTGTAACATGAATATAGTCATTTAAGTTAGTATCTTTATAATTTTCTGAGTTCAACAATTCATTGATAGGTCCCTTTATTTCTCTCATATCCCTTAATGGAATAAGAGGAATTTTTTCTATTTTTATATTTTCTTTTTGATCAAAATCAATAACAGTTACTGATTTATTCTGCCTTGACTCAGAAAATGAATATTTAAGTGGTGACCCTGCATAACGTATAGTATCTCTTCCGATTCTTTGAGGACCGTGAAGATGTCCTAAAGCAACATAATCAAAGCTGTCAAAAACTGAAGCTTCAACCATATCAAGACCTCCTACAGAAATATTTTCTGATTCACATCTCTCAGGCTCAATTCCAGAACTAATTATAAATTGATGTGCAATTAATATGTTTCTTTTTGTTGTATCTATATGACTGCTTTCAATTACAATTTTAATGGCATCTTCATAACTTTTTATTTCAACCTCTGGATAAAATCTTCGCACATTAGCAGGTTTAATAAATGGAAGCATATAAATATTTATTTCTCCATTATTGTCTTTTAATACAGTAGGTTCAATTTTACCATCAAAGACCTTTGACATATATATGCCTTGTCCTTCCATAATACGTGATCCAAATGCTATTCTTTCAGCTGAATCATGGTTTCCGCTTACAACAAAGCACTTCAAATTCCGTTTTGCAATATCTGTTAAAAATTCATCAAACAATTCAACTGCTTCAGATGACGGCAATGACTTATCATAAACATCACCGGCAACTAATATAGCATTGGGTTCAATTTCATCAGCTATTTTTATTATTTCATTTAATATATATTTTTGATCTTCTAGCATATTGAATTCATTAACCCTTTTCCCAATATGCAAATCAGATAAATGCATAAATTTCATATAACCTCCAATGCAACAAGGACAGTACCTATTTCATCTATATTGCATAATTATTTTATTACCCATTCTGAATCTTCTCCGATAATTATCGTATAAATAGTTCATCTAAGGTTACTTGTAGTGCGTCTGCAATTTTAATTGCAGTTTGAACTAAAGCTTTTTTAAAATCTCGTTCTCCACTTTCATATTTTTGTATCATACGAATATTTACACCACTTGTTTCAGCAAGCTTCGCCTGAGAATACCCTTTTTTATTTCTAATTTTAGCAAGGTTATTGCGCTTTTCCAGCTCTTCAGTTTCCATCTCTTTAAATATTATCCTTGGACACAAATATTTAACTGAAGATTTTAATTCTTTACCTGTTAAGTCACCTTTTAATACTTTATAATTAGGGTTTAGATTAATGAATTCATCTATAATCTCTTGTGTGTCAGCAATAAGTATATCTTTATAACCAAGTTCAATTGAGGTTTCATAAAGTTCAAATTCTTTTGATTTTTTTGCTTTTTCTGTTAATTTATTTACAATATTGGCTTTCCAAGTCTGCATTTATGTCTCCTAAAATTTTATAATGTTATATCTTTCTAATTAATTGTTTTTATTTTATTTAATTTAATTTTGTTAAAGTCAATTTCCATTAGGAAAATACTTGTTATCATTATTATTGCTCCTAAATACGATTGAGCTGTCAAAACTTCATGTGCAAATACAAATGCTACGATTCCTGCAAAAACTGTTTCTAAAGAATATATTACACCTACATGTGAAGCGGTAGTGTATTGTTGTGCAATGGCCTGAACAATACAAGCCATGCCTGTACAAAAAATTGCCAAAAACAACACTGAAAATATTATTTTAGGTTCAGTTGGAATTTTGGGTATTTCAAATACAAATGATAAAATCAAATTAATGACACCTGCAACGGCTAATTGAAATACACCAACTTGAAACGGATTTACTTCTTCATGTGATACTGCCTTTTCAGTTAAAAGTAAATTAACTGCATATAAAAATCCACACATTATAGATAAAAAATCCCCTTTTATATTTTCATAATTAACTGAAAAGTTATCTTTTAATGTTAAAAGACTAATTCCTATAAAACTCATCATAACAACTAAAATTAATTTTTTATCAGGTGCTTTTCTATATATAATACATGATAAAATAGGTGTAAAAACTACTGATAATCCACACAGAAAACCTGCATTAGACAAAGTAGTATATTTAACACCAAAGTTAGCACCCATAAAAATGAACACTAATAAAATTCCTATCAAAACACTATATTTCAATGTCATTTTTGATACATTTTTTAGCTTGGGAAATGCAAAAATTACCGCAACCACAAATGCTATTAAAAATCTATATGCATTTAAAGTAAATGGGTCTATAGACTCTAAACTTATATCAATCATGTAATAGGATACACCCCAACCTAATGTTACCAATATTAACATCAAATCAGCTTTTAATTGTTTCGACATTTCACACCTCTATAATCATTAATATTTTATGCAATTACTTCAAGTACCATTTCTGCTAAGATTTCATAAATATTGGAGCTACACAGCAAGGCTTTATATCTATCTTATGCCATACATTGCCGACAACATAAGGTTCAATGTTCAGCCAATTATCAAGTTCCTCTCTTGATGAATACTCTACAATCATTACAGAACCTATCATTTTACCATTATCGTCTAACATAGCTGCACCATAAAGATGCTCCCCTGCTTCAAATCTTTTTTCTACAGATTTTAAATGCTCATCTCTAGCCCTTAACCTTCTATCCATTGCCTGTTCATCATTATTATCATAAGCCGAAACTATATATTGCATTTTTTACATCTCCTTTTGTATTATTACTATTAAATTATGTAAAATTGTATCACAAAGGGGTTAATTATACAATATGATTTCTCATACATAGATTTTAAAATATATGTTTTATTTGGATTACACATCCCATACTTTCTGTGTAACATAAAACAAACTATCTTTTCATTGTACAATGAAAAGATAGTTTCTGTCACTTTAATATAATTCTATTTTATGTATGGAGGCGGTGGGAGTCGAACCCACGTCCGAAAATATTTCCACAAGACTTTCTCCGAGTACAGACGATAATTTAAGTTTCGCCGCTCCAACCGCCTATCGTCAAGCTGAAGGTTTGGCTATCTTCGATTGTTCAACTTAAGGTCGAAGAATCCCTTAAGCAGTTCCCTGCTTTAGATGATGCTCCCGATTAGCCTGCAGGTCGGCTAAGGGGAACAAGCAAGCAGCTTACGCTGCGAATGCTAAATTATTATTTTCTTTTGCGTTTATTTTTTTTGCCACTTTTATCGTTGTTTGGCGACAACGACTCGCTTATCTTCCTTCTATACCCCCGTCGAAACCATTTACGCCCCCGTAATTAGTTTTTGACGACTACAGCTAATCGTCACGTCTTAGCATTCTTCTTTCTGCATCTTTTTTAGCAAGAACTTGACGTTTATCGTAATTTTTCTTTCCTTTTGCAACTGAAATTTCCATTTTTAACAAACCATTTTTAAGATATAAACTTAAAGGTATTATGGAATAACCTTTTAAAGTTATCAGCCCAACTAATTTTCTTATTTCCCTTTTATTCAAAAGAAGTTTTCTTACTCTTAAAGGATCAACATTATATATGTTACCTTTTTCATATGGGCTTATATGCATATTGTAAACATAAGCTTCTCCATCTTTTATATTTACATAACTGTCTTTTAAGTTAACTTTTCCTTGTCTTACTGATTTAACTTCTGTTCCTACAAGGACTATGCCAGCCTCATATTTTTCTTCTATAAAATATTCATGATATGCTTTTTTGTTACTTGCAACATTTTTTGTATTTTGAGCCATAATTGTCACCTACCATTAAGTGTAAACAGATTATAACATTATTTTTTTGCGTTGTCAAATGACAGATTAATTACATTTTTTAAACTTATCACATTTTTTGATAATTATGTAAGTTGTTCAAATTTTATTCAAAGCATATCATGATATTATATTTTATTATATAAAAACAAAATCTATTTCTGCTTTTGCAATGCTTACGGTTTTTAGTTTCACTTTAACCACATCACCAATTTTATACACTTTTCTGCTATTTTGACCCATGAGTTCTTTTTTCTCATTATCGTAAATGTAGTAATCGTCAATAATATTCGATATATGAACTAACCCTTCTACAGTATTATCTAGTTCTACAAAAACACCAAAACTTGTTACACCTGATATAACGCCTTCATATTCCTCGCCAATTTTATCTGACATAAATTCAGCAATTTTAATTTTATTTGTATCTCGTTCTATTTCGTCTGCAATTCTTTCCATTTTAGAAGATTGCTCTGCAACAAATGCTGTTCGTTCAAATAATTTATCCATTTCCTTCTCTGCTATTCTGCCATTTAGTTGGCCTTTAATTATTCGATGTATCTGCAAATCAGGATATCTTCTAATAGGAGATGTGAAATGACAATAGTATGTCGCAGCTAAACCAAAATGATTTGAGCATTCCGAAGAATAAACTGCTTTTCTTAAAGACCTAAGCATTAAAGTGTTTACCAAGGTTTCTTCTTTTTTCCCTTTTACTTTTTCTAGCAATTGCTGTAATTCTCTTGGGTGAACATCTTGACTTCCTTTTATAGTATATCCTAAATTATGAACAAATTTGCTGAATTCATACATTTTTTCATCTTCTGGGTCTTCATGTATTCTATATACAAAAGGCATATTAAGCCAGTAATAATTTTCTGCCACGGTTTCATTACATGCTAACATGAATTCCTCTATAATTCTATTTGAAATTCTTCTTTCATATTTTGTTACATCTATTGCTTTTCCTGATTCATCAGTAATAATTTTGGTTTCATCAAAATCAAAATCTATACAGCCTCTTGCTTCTCTTTTTTTCCGTAAAATTATGCTTAACTCTTCCATTTCTTTAAGCATTGGAAGTATTTTCTCATACTTATTTATCAACTCTTCATCATTATGTTCAAGAATATTTGAAACATCTTTGTATGTCATACGATAACTGCTTTTTATTATGCTTTCAAATATTTCAAAATCAACTACTTTACCGTTTAAATCAATTATCATTTCAACTGATAATGTTAATTTATCTTCATTAGGGTTTAAACTACATACTCCATTTGATAATTCTTTTGGTAACATAGGAATAACCCTATCACTTAAATAAATACTTGTTGCACGCTTTAGTGCTTCTTTATCAACTTTTCTGTCCTCTTTAACATAGTGTGTCACATCTGCTATATGAACACCTAGCTTATACTTATCATCACCAGTTTTTTCTACATACACAGCATCATCTAAATCTTTTGCGTCAATTCCATCTATAGTAATTATTGTAAGATTTCTTAAATCTCTTCGCCTTTTGATTTCTTCTTCTCGTATTTCTTCCGATGACACTTTTACAGCCTCTTTAATTACATCTTCTGTAAAAAATTGTCTGACTTTTTTTTCTTTCAAAATAGCTTCTATATGGGTTTTGGTATCTTCAATATTTCCAATTACCTCTACTATTTTACCTTCTGGGTTTTTTCTTATTCCCGGCCATTCTGTAATTTTAACAGAAACTTTGGTATCATTCTTAGCATTGTTAGAATCTTCTCTAGGAATAAATATATCGTATGCAATTCTTTTATCATCTGGTACAACAAAACCAAAGTTTCTGCTTTTTTGATATGTTCCAATAACAAATGTATTAGCTCTTTCAATTATTCTAATTACTTTTCCCTCAGGGCTTTTCATATCTTCAGATACTTTTGTATTTCTTACTATTACCCTGTCTCCATGCATAGCACCGTTCATATCTCCCGGTGGTATAAACATATCTTTGATTTCTTTGTTATCCGGTCTAAAAAATGCATATCCCTTTTGATGACCTTCTAGTGTACCTATTATCAAATTCATCTTTTCTGGAAGACCATATCTTTCAGATCTGGTAAATATTATTTTACCTTCTCCTTCAAGTTCATTTAATGTTTTAATTAATTCTTTCCTTAAATTACCTTCTGGATTTAAAACATTCATTAATTCTTTAAATGTTAAAGGTTTGTATGCTTCTTCTTTCATAAATTCAATTATTTTATCTTTAATGTTCATCATCTACCTTCTTTCGTAGCTTTTTACCAATTCATATATGAGTTTGCAGTTCTTAGGTTTTTATACTTTTTTACTTCTGCCACTCTTTCCATTTGCAGACATTTTGTTCAGCAAATCTATGTCATATGAATATATATTTATATTTTTTTGTTTCTGTTGATATTCTGCTAAATCAAGTATTTTAGTTATAAGATTAGTAAATGTAACTCCACAGCCTTCCCATAAATAAAAAGCAATGGAACCAGGTATTGTATTAATTTCATTTACATATATATTATTTCCATCATAGAGAAAATCTATTCTTGCATTTCCACAACAATCTATTGCACCAAATGATGTTTTGGCATATTCTTGAATTAACTTTGTAGCTTCATCACTAATATCTGCTGGGATCTTTCTCTTTGTATTGCTATCCTTAACTTTATTTACATATTTATCTTCATATGTTAAAAATTCTTTCCAACCAACAGGCTCCTCACAAGATGATACAAATAGCTTACTTTCATATCCCATGACAGCACAATTAATTTCTCTGACATTTTCTATACATTTTTCAACAATAATTTTTCTATCGTACGACATAGCTATTTCTATACAATTAAGAAGTTCTTCTTCATTTTTTGCCTTGCTTATTCCAACACTGGAACCTAAATTTGCCGGCTTAACAATTAATGGATACCCTATTTTATTAATATCTTCTATAATTTCTGACTTATGACTTTCCCAATTACTTCTTAAAAACCAAGTATAATCAACGATTGGTAAATTATAACTTTCAAATACTTTCTTCATTATTACTTTATCCATTCCAAGGGAGGAACTCAATACTGAACCAAAAGCACATGGTACGTCATTCATTTGAAATATACCGTGTAAAGATCCATCTTCTACATTTGTTCCATGCACTGCAGGAAATACCATATCTATTTCACATGTATCATATTTTTTACCAAAAAAACCTTGTTTTATGTCAGGATGTGGATATAGTACCATTTTTCCATCTTTAAATCCTGGTAAAACTTCATATGCATCTTCAAATTTTTTCATTTTATAGTTTTTTATATTATGTAAGCTATTTCCAAAGTACCACTTTCCATCTTTTTGTATGTATATTATCTTAGGTTCATATAGATTCTTATCAATATTATCTAAAACTTGAAGTCCTGTTATAATTGAAACTTCATGCTCTACAGTTTTACCACCTATTATTATACCTACAACTTTCATTATATACCTCCATTAATTATTTATTTTTCGCTATATGTATCAGGAAGATCATTTTCAAAAAGAACTACATCATTAACTTTTGTAAGCGATTTAAGAATTTCACTTGCTTCATCTAATGAATTAACAATAAACAAGTTTTCACTGCTATATTTTAATTTTTGAAACCCTTTTACTATGGGTGCTGTTCTTTTTTCACCTACTAATATTACAATATCGCAAACCTTTGAAATATATTCGCCAAATTTTTCATTTTCTTCTTCTTCAATTTCTCCAAGTTCAACCATACCTGGCGTAACTATTATTTTCCTTTTATCTTTAAATTCATCTAGTACATCAAGTGCTGCTTTAGCTCCATCAGGATTAGAATTAAACGCATCGTCAATAACTATTACTCCTGTTCCAGGGTCAATAAGTTCTAATCTGTGTTTAACGCTTTCTATTTTTGATATTCCTGCAGCCATTTGCTCTAATGATAATCCTAAAACTTTTGCTACAGCACAACCGGCAAGTATATTTAAAATATTGTGCTTTCCTAGTAATTTAGTTTTACATTCAATTGTACCTAATTCATTAATACACAATGTAAATGTAGAACCTATTTCGCTGACTTTTATATCAGTTGCAAAAATATCTGTATCTTCTATATTTTCTATTCCATATAGTATCTTTTCTTTAAATGTTTTATCTGCCAATTTTTTTACATATTCATTATCATAATTAAATATAGAGGTTCCATCATTAGGAAGTTTTTCTATCAGTTCATATTTAGTCCTCATTATGTTGTCAATAGATTTAAATGTTTCTAAATGACATGGTCCAATTGATGTAATCAGACCTATAGTTGGATTTGTAAGTGCTGCAACTTCATCTATATCACCTATATTTGTAGCACCTAATTCTGCTATAAATATATCATATTCATCTGACATATCATTGTTAATTACTTTGCTTATACCCATAGGTGTATTATAACTATCCGGAGTTTTTAAAACTTTATATTTTTCTTCTAAAATTGTTGCAGTTATAAATTTTGTGCTGGTTTTACCATAGCTTCCTGTAATACCAATCGAAGTAATATTATTTAACTCCTTAACCTTTTTAGATGCATCAAAGTAGAATTTTTTATTAATTTTAGTTTCTATTGGTTTGACTAAATAATTGGCTAACAAAACATAATATCCTATAAAATAGTATAAAATAGATTGTATACAAGCCCATACTGGAAAATAAATAACTATATTAATTTTCAAAATAAATAATATACCGATTGTAATAGCAAAATCCGCAGCAATTAATGATAATGTCATGGCATACAATCGCTTAGCCCTTTGAGTATAAACAAGAGGTTTTTTAGATTCATATTTTATTCTAATGCTAATAACAAAAAATACAATTACCACTATGCAATATATTAAAGCAAATGAAATTGTTTTACCTTTTATTCCGCTAGATGATAATAAAAATACTAACAAAGCTAATACAGATAGTATTATATATATTTTATCATTTTTTGTATGTAACTTACCTTTTTGATTTTGCAGCCATTCTTCATATTTATTATTTTTATAACTTTGTAACTGCATCATATGTATAAAATACTTTATTTTAACTGCACATAATAAAAACCAAAATAAAACAAATGATATTATTATAAAAAGTATCATCTTTTCACTCCCAACTTATTTATTGAAATCTTCTTTTAAAAATACTAATATTACCGCTTTAAACTGTTCATAACAGTCAATATAAGAGAAATGCCCTGCATTTTTCAATATAATTAATCCACTGTCCTTAATTTTTTCTTCCATTAATTTACCCATGTATAATGGTGTATCTTCATCATTTTCTCCCCAAACTAATAGGGTTGATGCTTTAATATTTGATAATAAGTCTGACAGATTATCGTTTATTACTTTTACCATCGTTTGTCTCATTATCCCTTGAGAGGCCTTATAGTCATTTGATCCAAATTTTTTATAAAAATTTTCAAGCTTTTTTTCTTTTGAATCGCCCTTAACAAATGTTGTATATAAAATCTTTAAAAATTTAAAGCTATAAATTTTTAAATAGTATTTAAGTTTTCTTTTAGGAATCAAACCTGCACTATCAATAAGAATAAGTTTTTTTACTAAATCAACATATTTAGCCGATAATATAATAGACACTCTGCCACCATGCGAATGTCCAAATAATATTAAATCTTTAACATTAAGTTTATCAATAAACCTTTTAACAAATTCTGCATAATTATAGGAATTCCAAGGTTCTTTAGGAATATCACTTTCTCCAAACCCAGGTAAATCTAAAGCAATTACCCTGCATTTATCTTTTAAAATATTAAATATTGGCATCATAGTTTTTATATTTGCACCCCAACCATGAAGCAATAACACTGCTGTCCCTGACCCTTCATCCATATAGTTAATATTCAATCCATCAATATTAATGATCATATATTACCTCTCCAACAATAAATTTTTACTAGTTTTACAACTTTTCCAATATTTAGAGTCCTTAAGAAACTCCTCCTGCATTTATTGTTCTACTACTATTATATGAATTTTAAACAAAATGATTATAACATATCTTATAATAATTCCGCAAGAAAAAAGACTTCCATTTGGAAGCCTTTCATATTTATATATTATTAGAATAATTTTAACAATATTCCACCATGTGCCGCAATTGTATTTCCAAATACAAGTGCTACTATTGTCATAAGTTTAATTAATATATTTATAGAAGGTCCTGATGTATCTTTGAATGGATCTCCAACTGTATCTCCAACAACTGCTGCTTTATGAGCATCACTGCCTTTTCCGCCATGAACGCCTGATTCAATGTATTTTTTAGCATTATCCCAAGCTCCACCTGCATTTGCCATCATAATAGCCATTAAAACTCCTGATACCAAACCACCTGCTAATAATCCACCAAGTGCTTCTGTACCAAGTAAAAATCCTACTAATAATGGAACTATTACTGCTAAAAGTCCAGGAACAATCATTTCTCTTAAAGCTGCTGTTGTACTAATATCAACACATGTTTTGTAATCTGGCTTATCTGTACCTTTCATAATTCCAGGTATTTCTCTAAATTGTCTTCTTACTTCTTCAATCATTGCAAATGCTGCTTTACCAACTGCACTCATAGTGATTGCAGAGAATAAGAACGGTAGCATACCACCTATGAACAAACCTGCAATAACTGTAGGTTCAGTCAAACTTATTGAAGTAATTCCAACAACTTGTGTGTAAGAAGCAAATAGTGCAAGAGCTGTTAAAGCTGCTGAACCAATTGCAAATCCTTTACCAATTGCTGCTGTTGTATTTCCAACTGAGTCAAGTTTATCAGTTATTTCTCTAACTCCATGAGGTAATTCACACATTTCAGCAATACCACCTGCATTATCAGCAATAGGACCGTATGCATCAACTGCTACTGTCATACCTGTAGTTGAAAGCATTCCAACTGCTGCAAGTGCTATACCATAAAGTCCTTGAACTGAATCCATAGAACCACCTGAATATCCGGCAACATAGTATGCTCCAATTATACCAACTGCTAATACAACAATTGGGTATGCTGTTGATTGCATTCCAACTGATAATCCGCTTATAATAGTTGTAGCTGCTCCTGTTTCTGATTGATCAGCTATACCTTGAACTGGTTTGAAATCACTAGATGTATAGTATTCTGTAATTTTTGCTATAATTAAGCCTACTGCCAATCCAAGTACAATTGCACCGAAAGGTCTTGCATCTCCAAGTAATGAATTACTTAAGAAGAATGCTGCTATGACTACTATTATAGAACTTACATATGTACCTGAGTCTAATGCTCTTTGTGGATTTCCGCCTTCTTTTCCTCTAACAAAAAGTGTTCCTATAATAGATGCAAGGATACCAACTGCTGCTAGTAAAAGTGCAAATAAAACACCTCTTCCTCCTTCAGGAAATGCTAATAGTCCAAGAGTTATTGCTGAAACTATTGAGCCAACATATGATTCAAATAAGTCAGCACCCATACCTGCAACGTCTCCAACATTGTCTCCAACGTTATCTGCTATAACTGCAGGGTTTCTTGGATCATCTTCAGGAATACCTGCTTCAACTTTACCAACCAAGTCAGCACCAACATCGGCAGCTTTTGTATATATACCTCCGCCAACACGTGCAAACAATGCTATTGAAGAAGCTCCTAAGCTGAAACCAGTTAAGTAGCTGGCATCGCCAAATATCATCCACAATGCTCCAACTCCGCATAAACCTAAACCTACAACAACCATTCCCATAACTGCTCCGCCTGAGAATGCTACCTCTAAAGCTTTGTTCATTCCTGAAATTCTTGCTGCATTTGCTGTTCTAACATTTGCTTTAGTAGCAACTGTCATACCAAAAAATCCGGCTAAAGTAGAGAAAATAGCTCCAACTGCAAACGAAATTGCTGTTTGCCAATTGATTCCAAAACCTAATACAAAAAATAATACCGCTGCAAATATTGCTACTGACTTATATTCTCTAGTAAGAAAAGCCATTGCTCCTTCATGAATAAATGAAGATATTTCCTTCATTCTATCCGTTCCGGCATCAACCTTGTTTATGCTCATAGCTTTGTAATAAGCATACAATAATGCCACAACCCCTACTATCGGGGCTATTATTAGTGTTCCCATTTAATTATTCCTCCATTGTTAATTTAATTAATTTTTACACAACAATATATTCCAAAATTCAATTGAATTATCAGAATTTTTAGAATATATCGCTTAATATACAACATTATTATTGAATAACTATCAATGCTAATGAAGCAACCACAAATATAATCGCTGAGATAGTTGTTAATTTTTCAAGTTTACCTTCATAGCTTCTACCTTTATTCTTACCCCATATTGACTCAGCACCACCTGCTATTTCACCAGACATACCTGCTGATTTTCCTGATTGAAGTAATATACTTGCAATAAGAATTAAACTTGCAATTATTAAAAATATTCTAACTATTAATTCCATTATCCACACACCTCCCGTGAGCTATTTTCTCTGCATAACGTTAAGATTATAACACTAAAGAATTACAAAATCAATAAAAATTTAATAAACAATTTCCTATTTATCAATTAAATAATATGCAAGTGATATAAAAGAGACAGCGATAGACTATCTATCGCTTGGATTGATAACAAAGTTATCAATCTGGCAGGCTGTCTATCGCTTTATATTATAAAAGATTTCCATTCCTTTATATTGTGCCGCATCTCCTAAGATATCCTCTAATCTCAATAATTGATTATATTTAGCAACCCTGTCTATTCTTGATGGAGCACCTGTTTTTATTTGTCCAGCATTAGTAGCAATAACTAAATCAGCTATAGTTGAATCATCCGTTTCACCAGATCTATGAGATACAACAGCTGTATATCCTGCTCGTTTTGCCATTTCAATAGCATCTAATGTTTCTGTTATAGTTCCTATTTGATTCAATTTTATTAAAATAGAATTAGCAGATTTTTGTTCAATTCCTTTAATTAATCTTTCTGTATTGGTAACAAATAAATCGTCCCCAACTATTTGCACTTTATCACCAAGTTTTTCGTTAAGCATACTCCAGCCTTCCCAATCTTCTTCATCCATTCCGTCCTCTATGGATATTATTGGGTATTTATTAGTTAAATATACATAAAAATCAACAATTTCTGACTTTGTAAACTCTTTTCCTTCTCCCGCTAGTTTGTATGTTTTAGTTTCAGAATTATATAATTCTGAAGCAGCAACATCCAAAGCTAACATTACATCTTTACCAGGTTCATAACCAGCTTTTTTTATTGCCTCGACGATTGTAATTAAAGCTTCTTCATTAGAAGTTAAATTTGGTGCAAATCCACCTTCATCTCCAACTGCTGTATTTAACCCTTTGGCTTTTAAAACAGTTTTTAAGCTATGGAATATTTCTGCTCCCATTCTCAATGCTTCTTTAAAACAACAAGCCCCAACAGGCATAACCATAAATTCTTGAATGTCTACATTGTTATCTGCATGTTGGCCACCGTTTAATATATTCATCATTGGTACAGGAAGTGTTTTTGCATTTACCCCACCAAGATACTGATATAAAGGTACTCCTAGAGCGTTTGCTGCGGCTCTGGCGCATGCCATAGATACTCCTAAAATAGCATTTGCCCCAAGTTTAGCTTTATTAGGAGTTCCGTCAAGCTTTATTAGCATTTTATCAATAGATACCTGCTCTAATGAATCTCTTCCAATTAATTCAGGTGCTATTATATTATTTACATTATCTACAGCAGTTAAAACTCCTTTGCCTAGATATCTTGATTTATCACCGTCTCTTAATTCTACAGCTTCAAATGCTCCAGTAGAAGCTCCTGATGGTATACCTGCTCTTCCATATCCGCCATCTTCAGTCCATACCTCAACCTCAATTGTAGGATTTCCTCTTGAATCCAAAATTTCTCTTGCATATACATCTGATATTATAGTCAATTTAAATACCTCCTGATTAGTTATCTATTTTATTTTTTATAATTAAGCTTTCTCCAGTCATTTCTGATGGTTTTTCAAGTTCTAAAAGATCAAGCATGGTTGGTGCAATATCTCCTAATATTCCTTCTCTAAGTTTTATTTTATTAGCATTTTGAACAACTATAAAAGGAACCTTATTTGTAGTATGAGCTGTCATTTTAGTAAGTTTAGTATGATCTAACATTTCTTCTGCATTGCCATGATCTGCTGTTATTAATGCTGTTCCTCCAATTCGAATTATGTAATTAACTACTTCACCAAGACATTTATCAACTGTTTCAACAGCTTTTATAGCCGCATCCATATCTCCTGTATGCCCAACCATATCAGCATTGGCAAAGTTAATAATCATAACATTATATATATCTTTTTCCATTTCTTCTATTATCATGGATTTAAGCTCATATGCACTCATCTCTGGTTTTAAATCGTAAGTTGCAACAGGTGGTGATGGTATGAGAATTCTAACTTCATTTTTCAAAGGTTCTTCTAACTCTCCGTTAAAAAAGTAAGTTACATGTGCATATTTTTCTGTTTCAGCAGCCCGCAATTGTTTGAATCCATTATCGCTTAGATATTCACCTAATGTGTTCTTAATCAAATGGGTTTTAAAAGCTACTTCAACATTTTTTATTGTTTTGTCATATTGAGTCATACAAACAAATTTCAAATTTATTTTTTTTCTATCAAAATAACTAAAATCGTCATCTACAAATGCTCTAGTCAACTGTCTTGCTCTATCAGGTCTAAAATTATAAAATATTATTGAATCATTCTCATTTATTGTTCCTAATTTACCGCTCTCATCTTTTACTAACAACGGCTTAATAAATTCATCAGTAACATTCTCTAGATAAGAATCCCTTATGGATTCAACTGAATTATCAAAAATTTCTCCTTTGCCATTTACCATAGCATCATATGCCTGTTTAGTTCTATCCCAATGCTGGTTTCTATCCATGGCATAGTATCTTCCCATGATTGTAGAAATATGACCTATACCTATTTCACTAATTTTTTTCTCAAGTTCTTTTATGTAGTTTATACTGCTGGCAGGACCAACATCACGTCCATCTGTAAAACAATGTATTTGTAATTTCTTTATACCTTTATCTTTTGCAAGTTCAATTAGACTGTACAAATGGGAATTATGACTATGAACTCCACCGTCTGATAATAATCCCATAAGATGCAATGTAGAATTATTTTCTTTTACATTACTAATCGCATTATTAAATGCTTCTATATTTTGAAACTCATTATCTTCAATTGATTTTGTTATCCTTGTAAAATCTTGATAAACTACTCTGCCTGCACCAATATTTAAATGTCCAACCTCTGAATTTCCCATTTGACCTTTTGGCAGTCCAACATCATATCCACTGGCAGTCAATGTTGTATTAGGATATTTTTTCATAAGCAGATCAAAGTTAGGTGTTTTAGCTTTAGCTATAGCGTTTCCAGGATAATCAGGACCTATACCCCAACCATCAAGAATAATTAATGCTGTTAATTTTCTCATAATATCTCCTTGTTGCCTTTCTTATATTGTTGATTAAAATTTATTATTCTAATAAATTCTTCAGCATTTAAACTTGCTCCCCCAACTAAAGCACCATCAATATCATTTTGATTCATTAATTCTGAGGCACTTTCACCCTTTACGCTGCCGCCATACAAAACTATTACTTGGCTGGAAAGTTCTTCATTATATAATTTCTTAAATACATTTCTTATGAAACCAGCCATTTCATTAGCTTCTTTACTTGTTGCAGTTTTTCCTGTACCAATTGCCCAAATAGGTTCATAAGCAATTACAACTTTACCGGCATCTTCAGCTTTTATATCTTTAAATGCATTAATAATCTGATTTTCAACTGTTGTTTTTTCTATTTTATTTTCTCTTTGTTCTAATGTTTCTCCTATGCACAATATTGGCTTAATTCCAAATTTAAATGATGATTTTAATTTTTTGTTTACCGATTCATCTGTTTCATTAAAATATTGTCTTCTTTCAGAATGTCCAATTATAGCATATTCTACACCAATTTCTTTTAACATAAGAGGAGAAATTTCACCGGTAAATGCCCCTTTTTCTTCATAGTGCATATTTTGTGCTCCAAGTTTTATATTAGAACCACTTAGCAACTTGCTAAGCGAATATAGTGCTGTAAACGGTGCACATACTAAAACTTCAACATCATTATTAAAATTACCGGACAATTGAATCAAGTTGTTTACAAGTGATAAACTCTCGCAAACATTATTATTCATTTTCCAGTTTCCAGCTATCAATGGTATTCTCATTTTATCTCCTTTATTTGTTATCTACCGCATCTATTCCAGGCAATACCTTTCCTTCTAGAAATTCAAGTGATGCTCCTCCACCTGTTGATATATGCGTAATTTTATCTGCTAAACCCACTTTTTCTACAGCAGCAGCACTGTCACCTCCACCAACAATTGATATAGCTTCTTTATTATTAGCAATACATTCTGCTATAGAATTAGTTCCTTTTGCAAAGTTATCCATTTCAAAAACACCTAAAGGTCCATTCCATATAATTGTTTTAGATAAATTTATAACTTCACAGAATTTTTTTATTGTTTTTTCTCCTACATCAAGTCCCATAAAGTCATCTGGAATATTGCCACTATCAACAACGTAAAATTCTGTGTCATTCTTAAACTCTTTAGCAACTACCACATCTATAGGCAAATATAAGTTAACATTCTTTTCTTTTGATTTTTGGATTATTTCTTTAGCAAGGTCAATTTTATCTTCTTCTAAAAGAGATTTTCCCACGCTGAAGCCCTGCGCTTTAAGGAACGTATACATCATCCCCCCGCCAATAATAATATTATCTGCAATATTTAAAAAATTCTCAATTACAGCAATTTTATCAGCAACCTTTGCACCACCTAAAATAGCTGTAAGTGGTCTTTCAGGATTTTCTAAGGCATTACCCATAACATCTATTTCTTTTTCAACCAAAAATCCAACAGCAGATGGTAAGTATTTACATACCCCCACATTGGAAGAATGAGCTCTATGAGCCGTTCCAAATGCATCATTTACGTATATATCTGCAAGTCCGGCTAAATCTTTAGACAGCGCATCTCCGTTTTTTGTTTCTTCTTTTCTATATCTAGTATTTTGAAGTATCATTACTTCACCTGATAATAAATTTGATGCATCAGCTTTTACTTTATCATCAACTACTATATCACAATCTTCAAAAATTATTTTTTTATCTAATAATTTTTCCAATCTTTTAGCAACTGGCAAGAGAGAATATTCTTTTTTTGGCTCACCGCCAGGTCTACCCAGATGTGACATGAGAATTAAGGCTGCTCCACTATCCAGTAAATATTTAATTGTTGGCAAAGAGCTGGTTATTCTTATATCATCGGTTATATTTCCTGATTTGTCAAGCGGAACGTTAAAATCACACCTAACAAGTACTTTTTTATTTTTTACATCTATGTCTTTTAAAGTTTTCTTATTCATATAAACCTCCATAAATACTATTAAAGCAATAGAAGAGCAATAGATTTACTGTAAAATAGCAATTGCAAAATCAATTATTATTCTAAAGCCAATCAATTGCTCAACAATTTTCATTATTTCATTACAGACCAGTATTTTGCTAATCTCACTAATTGAGCTGTAAATGACATTTCATTGTCATACCAAGCAATTAGCTTAACCATCTGTTTGCCGTCAACTTCAAGAATATTAGTTGACAATGCATCAAATGTACAACCATATGTTGTACCAATAACATCTGATGACACAATTGGGTCTTCAGTGTATCTCAATGTTTCGTTTGAAGCTTCTTTTATTGCTTTATTTATTTCTTCAACTGTAGCATTCTTCTCCAGTTCAACAACTAAATCAACTACAGATCCTGTAATTGTAGGAACACGAAGTGCCATACCATCTAATTTACCTTTTAACTTCGGAAGTACAATTCCAACTGCTGCTGCTGCACCTGTTGATGCTGGTACAATATTTGCTGCTGCCGAGCGACCTCTTCTGGCTTTTATGCCTTTTTTATGAGAATTATCTAATATATTTTGATCGTTTGTGTATGCATGTACTGTTGTCATCAAACCTTTAACTATACCAAATCTATCATCTACAGCTTTCGCTAATGGTGCTAGACAATTTGTAGTACATGAAGCTGCTGAAACAACTGTTTCACTTCCATCAAGAATATCATGGTTAACATTGTAAACTACTGTTTTTAAATCGCCTTTACCAGGTGCAGATAACAACACTTTTTTAGCTCCGGCCTGAATATGTTTTTCAGCCTTTTCTCTATCATTAAATTTACCGGTACAATCAATAACTAAATCAATATTTAATTCTTTCCAATTGCAATTCTCTGGTTCTCTAACTCTTGATGTAAGTATTTTTTTACCATCTACATACAAGACATTTCCTTCATGTGAAATTTTATCTACCATAAAATTCCCTTGAGAAGTGTCATATTTTAATAAATATGCCAATGTCTCAGCATCAGAATTTGTGTTAATAGCAACAACATCAAAATCTTTATCCTGAATCATTAACCTCAATGCTAATCTTCCAATTCTTCCAAAACCATTAATAGCTACTCTAACCATTGTTAGCCTCCTAAATTATTTATATTTTATTATATCATCAAGCAAGCCAGATAACGGCTTGCATCACTACG
>SWCH01002869.1_pt2 | contig 19703 bp, 20 predicted proteins | sample 4690051 | NCBI WGS metagenome assembly SWCH01 (sample SAMN10267282, study PRJNA491770) | bioreactor metagenome | isolation source: DHS bioreactor inoculated with | place: Japan: off Shimokita Peninsula | reverse complement strand
TGATACTGGCAGATATGGTGGAGCGAAGGGGTCATGAGCCCCTGGTAATCCAGAAAGAAATCCGTAAGAAGGTCACTGACCCGGAAATAGACTCACCTCCATTTAACATCACTGAGGAAGAACCCATCAAAGGCCTGAAATACGCAGCAATTGAAGTTCCATCTGGGGTGAGGGGAAGAATGGCCATATTCGGGCCGATTATTGACGAAGCTGAAGCAGCTATAATTATGGAAGACGCCCCTTATGGTTTTGGATGTATAGGATGTGCCCGTACCAATGAACTTTCAATGTACTTCCTGCGCAAAAGAGGTATTCCAGTTCTGGAAATCCACTACCCAAAAACCAGGGAAGAAACCATGGAAGTGGTTAACCGTATCAACACATTCCTGGACGAGTTAGACAAATCAGATGATTCTGAAGAACCTGGAAAAACCAATGAAACTCAAGAGGGAAAGACCAAGGAGCAGGTGGAGGAATAAGATGGTAAAAATAGCTCAAATTTCATGCGGAACCGAGTACAGTGGAGTTCAGAAAGAGATTGAAAAGGCAGCAGCCACATTTGGAGCTGAGATTGTTATCCCTGAAGCCGACCTGGACTACATTGACGAAGCATACCATAAGTTCGGATTCAATGCTGCCAGTAGCAGCATAAGGTTAATGATTGCCAGAGCCATGTCTCTGGCTGAAGGAAAATCAGATGCAGATGCAGTTTTCATAGCCACCTGTTTCAGATGTGCTGAAGGAGCCCTGGTCAGAAATGAAGTAAGGCGATTCATACAGGAGAACACTAACCTACCTGTGGTCACATATTCATTCACTGAACGAACCAAGGCCGATGAACTCTTCATTAGGATGGAAGCCCTCTCCACCATCGTAGCCAGAAAAAGCCTACTGGCCAGGGAAAAACAGGAAGGACTCACCCTAGGGATAGATTCTGGTTCAACTACCACTAAAGTGGTGTTAATGGAAAATAACAAGATCATAGGAACAGGATGGCTACCAACCACCGATGTTATAGGCTGTTCCAAGGATGGAATGGATCAGGCTTTCAAGGACACTGGTTATAAATTCGATGATGTGGATGGTGTGGGAGTCACCGGTTACGGGCGGCTGACCATTGGTAAACACCTGAATGCTGCTCTTATACAAGAAGAACTCTCTGTTAACTCTAAAGGGGCAGTTTACCTGGCAGGACACCAGAAAGGTGAAGCCACTGTACTGGATATAGGTGGTATGGATAACAAAGTCATTACAGTCAATGACGGAATCCCTGATAACTTCACCATGGGGGGAATATGTGCTGGAGCCTCAGGAAGATTCCTGGAAATCACCGCCCGACGTTTAGGGGTGGATATAAGTGAACTTGGGCCTCTTGCTCTCAAGGGAGACTTTAAAAAAGCAATCCTGAACAGTTACTGCATAGTATTCGGTATTCAGGACCTGGTCACTTCTCTGGCTGCAGGTGGTGCTAAAGAGGATGTAGCTGCAGCTGCCTGTCATTCTGTAGCGGAACAGGTCTACGAACAGCAATTACAGGAAATTGATGTGCGAGAGCCCCTGATCCAGGTAGGGGGAACCAGCCTAATCGGGGGACTGGTGGAAGCAGTTAGTACAGTCCTGGGAGGAATGGATGTTATTGTACCTGAATACTCCCAGTACATTGGAGCTGTTGGAGGAGCCCTACTTGTTTCTGGATTGGGAGATAAGACAGATTTTGGGGCTAAAAAATAATCCAGGGGATATAAAATGCAGGTAGAATGCTACGATGAAAATGGGCGTGAAGTCTACGATATGATCACTAGACACATACTCCAGGAAGTACAAGTAGTTCGCGCAGTGAAAGATATTCAAATATACGTGGATCCCCGTGAACCAGTGTTTATCATCGTGGTCCAGTATGAAAAAACATCCCCTCCAGTGGTCATGGAGGACTTTGCAGAATACGAATACGATGCTGAAGCCAACGAAGCTTTCATAAAGATAAAAGATGAAAACTATCTACCCGAACTTCTGAAAAAACTCTGGGAAATTGAGGGAAGGAATAAAATACATCAACCCAGCCGTTTCGAGGTTATTGTTGATGACCCTCAGATTAAACTGGAAGGACTGGTGGTCCACAACCCTGAAGAAGACCTTAAGAAGAAGGTCTATGATGCCATTTTCAGGATTATTCCCGAAGGATTCCGGGTGGTGGATCACTACTCCCAGGGCAACATCATTGCCCTTACCTGTTCCGATGAGTACATCAAGGAAGAATACCTGGAAAAAACTCGCCAGATCATTAAAAAAATGGAAGAGAATAAAAAATCATATTAAATAAATAACATCCACTAGAAATTTTAAACTAAAAAATCAAATTAATAACTGAATATTCCTGGAAATTTTTAAAAACTACAATGGAATTTTTTAAAGTCACATCCACCAAAGATGGGGAGGAAATTCTATGAATGAATCTAAATTCGCACATATAACCCGTGTACATCCATGTTTCAATGAAAAAATGCATGACAAGGTGGGAAGAGTTCATCTGCCCATCGCACCTCGCTGTAATATACAGTGCAACTTCTGCACCCGTGAACTTAACAAATGTGAACAACGCCCTGGAGTATCCTCCAGGGTAATGACGGTGGAAGAAGCAGTAATCCATGTAGCTAAGGTTATCAAGGAAATGCCCATCAGCGTGGTGGGAGTAGCCGGACCCGGCGATGCCCTGGCCAACCCCGAAACACTGGAATTCTTCCGAATAATCGATAAAAAATTCCCAGACCTTATAAAGTGTATGAGTACCAATGGCCTCCTACTTGCAGATATGGCTGAGGAAGTGGCCGAAGTAAACGTCAGCACCATCACCGTAACTGTCAATGCAGTGGACCCTGAAATTGGTAAAAACATATATTCCAGAGCAGTTTATGATGGTAAGGTCTACCAGGGAGAGGAAGCATTCAAGATCATATCCGAAAAACAATTAGAAGGAATCGAAAAGATATCCAAACTGGGAGTGGTGGTCAAGGTTAACAGCGTCCTCATACCCGGCCTTAACGATGAACACATTGAAGACATCGCCAGGGAAGTGAAAAAACGAGGTGCCAGTTTGATGAACGTCATACCGCTCATACCCTTATATAAAATGAAGGATTATCCCAAACCGGGATGTGATGAACTCTCCAATGTAAGGGATAAAGTGGAAGAAACCATACCAGTCTTCCGTGCCTGCACCCAGTGCCGGGCCGATGCCTACGGAGTCCCTGGAAAAGAGGATAAACACCTGGACATGACCCCAGCCAGCCATTACTAGGGATACTTCATCCCTTTAAACCATTTTTTTTATTTTAAATGAATAATAAATCTGTTTTAATTCAATTATATATCATCAGTTCACCAACCTGGTACTGATTTATTATTATTACAAAAAATCAACCAGATACATATAAACACTAATTTATTAAAAATCGGATGTGAATTAACCATGAAAACCATGTACTGGAAGGATGACCTTCTTTACCTGTTAGATCAGACTTTACTTCCCCATGAAACAGAATACCTTGTGTGCGGAACATATCAAGATGTTATAACTGCCATTAAAACCATGGTGGTCCGGGGAGCCCCAGCCATTGGTGTGGCCGCTGCCTTTGGGATGGCTCTGGCCTTTTTGGCTGATGAAGATATGGAAGAAGCAGCCCAGGGGATGAAAAATGCCAGACCAACAGCAGTGAACCTGTTCTGGGCAGTGGACCGGGTTATGGGATCAGATGATCTTCTTAAAGAAGCATTACTAATGTATGAAGAAGATATGGATACCAACCGACGCATGGGCAGATACGGAGCCGCAGTGATCGATGATGGGGACACCATACTGACCCACTGCAATGCTGGGGCACTGGCCTGTGTGGATTACGGCACAGCATTAGGGGTTATCCGGGCCGCCAATGAGGAGGGCAAAAACATCAGTGTGGTGTGTGATGAAACCCGGCCAGTACTCCAGGGAGCCAGACTGAGTGTCTGGGAAATGCAACAGGAAAACATACCAGTGAAACTCATCGTGGATGGTGCTGCCGGCCGCCTCATGCAGGAAGGAGAGATAAATAAGGTGGTCATAGGGGCAGACCGGGTGGCTAAAGGTGGAATAGCCAACAAAATAGGATCACTCATGGTGGCACTGGCAGCCAAACGATTCAACGTACCATTCTATGTGGCTGCACCTAAAAGCACCTTCGACAGTGAAAACAGCATATACGATATAGAAATAGAAGAAAGAGATCCTATGGAAGTTTTAGCCTTTGCAGGATGTATTGCAGCACCATTAGGTACCCAGGTTCGTAACCCCTCATTTGATGTGGTGCCCAGCGACCTTATAACTGGTATTATAACTGAAGATGGAATTGTGGATCCTTTCTGAATAAATATGGAAGGGAGCTTAATTTTTATATTCAAGACTTAGTGATAAAATATCTTAGTAAGAATAATAAGATTAAATAGGAATTATTTTTCCAGTTAAGAATAAAAATAACTAATTTATCCCAAATATTTCTTATTATTCCATCTATTTCTTAAATCCAGCAAAAAATAGTTAAAATTCATTAGATCTAATCAGAAACTAATCTTTTTGACAAATCAGCAAAGGGTTTAGTAACATCCACTCTGGAAAGTTTCTTCAGGGCCTGGAAAAATTCAGGGGTTGATTTTGTTTCTATTTCTTCCAAGAGCCAGTTTTTACAGAAAAAGCTTTGAGAACCATGAATGATCTTTACCTGCCAAATATCTCCTTCAATAGAAATGTCATCTCCATTGGAGATCTCCTCCTCAGTGGAGACATTATTATTGGGAAAGTCACAGTCACAATTGTCATCAGGGCAATTACAAGACTCCTCACCAGTTTGATGATTTTCTGATGATGATTTTCCCCCATTATCCGGTGGAAGCCGGCAATCTTCCCATTCCCAAATACCGCAATGATCTAGATCATCCCAGAAGTGTTTCCATTTTCCTGTTTCAGGAATGGAAACCATGGTCAAGTATTCATTCTTTTCAGATAGATGAGAATCTGCTTCTGAAAAAAAGAAGAGCCTCCCCTCCACTAATTTAAGTGAATTATGCCCGCCCTGGCTAAATGAGTATTCCACTTCCAATAATTCGGGAAATTTTTCTTCAGTTATAAAAACTCCTTGAACCTCTTATTAATTCTTGTTATTGTATTTAAGTATACGAGTGCATTTTCCGGGTAATTTATTTGGATTAAGGATGCAATCTTTGATAAGTTTTGATATATCTATTCTCAGGTGATTCTGGCATCAATGGCCACATGCCATACTCCGGGACTACGGGACTTGACTTTCCGTTTACCCAGAACCTCAACCTGGCGGGGATAGGCTGCCTCTTCAACTCTTTTGATGGGATCTTCATAGTCACGGCTGAACTGATAATAATTAAGAATTCCTCCGGGTTTTAAATGCTCCACTGCCACTTGCAGGAACTTGGAGGCGGTTCCCGGCAAATTCATAATAATCCGGTCTGCCTTCACATCCAGATCCTTTAAAACTTCAGCCACATCACCCAAGAGTGGGTTAATCTTTCCCTGCACCTTGTTTAACTCAATATTTTCCTTGAGGTAATGAATTGCTGATGGGTTGATGTCTATGGCGTATATCTCCACATTTTTGAGTTGGGGTCTACGGGCAATGTTAATTGCAAAGGGACCCACCCCAGTGAACATGTCAATAATCACCTCACCATCTGTGACCTGATCCCCAATGATCCGTCTTTCCGTGGCCAGACGGGGACTGAAATAAACCTTCTTCACATCCAGCATTATCCGGGAATCATATTCCCGGTGGACGGTTTCAGGGATATCCTCACCAGCAAGATGTTCCAATTCCCTAGTGCGGACAACACCCTTAATCGCACTTTTTTTACGATAAACAGACCTTCTTTTGGTGAATTTAAGGGCAGCATCACCAATGAGGTACTTCTCTTCCTCCAGGTCTCCAGGAATCTCCAGGATCACCACATCCCCCATAATATCAAAGGATTTTTTGAACTCCTCCATCTTTCTCTGTGGTATCTTTCCCTGGAGGTAATCTTCCATATTCCGGGGTCGCCTTTTAACTTCTTCAAATTCAGTATCCACAATATTACCCATATCAAGCCCAATTTCTTCCAAAAAATCATTATCAGGTTCTTGAGTTAGGGGGAGGTACACGTGGTCCTCCCAGCGTCTGATTTTCCAATCATGATCCAGAATTGCCTTCTCCTGTAGAAGGAGGCGGATACGGTTAGCTTCATTTTTAGGGACCTTTAATCCAATCATGGAATTCCTCGAATTTATTATTATATTTCTCTAATCTCTTGTATTCTTTTAATTTCTTTCATTTATCCTAGTTCCCTCTATTTATCTTTATTTCCTTTACATTATCCTAGGTTTCTTTAAGTTTTTCCAGGAATATCCCTTTTTAGAATTACTGATTAACAATTTATGTTAACCCTAAAATAAAATTTTATAAACATCCCATCCCATAATTAGATGTTGAAGGTGAAAAAAATGCTCTACCTGGTTGGACTGGGACTTTACGATGAAAAAGACATATCACTAAATGGTCTGGAGGCCATTAAATCCGCTGATGTTGTTTACGCAGAATTCTACACTGCCCGTCTATTTGGGGGTGATCTGAAATCACTGGAAAGCCTGGCCGGAGTAACCATAAACATACTCCGCCGGGAAGAAGTTGAAGAAGATAATTTACCCATTAAACAGGCAGAGAATAATGATGTGGCATTCCTAACAGCAGGTGACCCGTTAATGGCAACCACCCATTCTGACATCCTGATGGAAGCCCGCAGGAATGGTATAAAAACCAGGGTTATACATGCATCATCCATACTCTCAGCAGCTCCAGGTATTGCTGGCCTGCAGGCCTACAAATTTGGGAAAGTCACCACCATCCCCCGGCCGGAACAAAACTACTTCCCCCACTCACCCTACCATGTTATTGGGGAGAATAAGAAAATGGGATTGCACACCCTGGTTTTGCTGGATATCCAGGCCCACCGGGATTACTACATGACTGCCAATGAAGGACTGGAATACCTCCTGCGCGTGGAAGAGGAACGAAGGGAAGAAATCATAGAAGAAGATACCTTGGCAGTGGTTATTGCCAGGGCAGGTTCTCCTGAGCCGCTGGTCCGGGCTGATCGGGTAGATAAATTAACGGAGGAAGATTTTGGAGGCCCATTACATTGCATTATGATACCGGGGGATTTGCACTTTCTGGAGGCCGAGGGACTGGTGGTATTGGGGAACGCACCAGAATTCATTCTGGAAGAAGATTAAATCAGATGCTGGATTAATTAGATGGGGAATTAGTTATTGGGATGTTTAAAGGATTTTATTTATGAATATCATTAAATATTGTCTAGAAATTAATTAGAATCATGGGATAAAGAATCATTGCATTGATAAAAATTAAGGATTTCAAAAATGGCTACAAATTCATTTAAAAAGGACTTTGATATTGCCAGACCATACCTGAAGTGGGCGGGGGGCAAAACTCAGCTTCTTTTAGAACTTGAAAAGAGATTACCCCTATTTATACTGGAAAGTGGGGTTATTGAAAGGTATGTGGAGCCCTTTGTTGGAGGGGGGGCCATGTTTTTCTACCTGAAAAACCATTACCAGGTCACAGAATCCATTCTCCTGGATGTCAATCCGGAATTAATCATGGCTTATAGGGTGATTCAAAGTGACGTGGATAAACTCATCACCCTCCTGAAGAATATGGAAACAGAACACCTCAGTAAGGGCGAAGAGGTGAGGAAAGAGAATTTTTACAGTATACGGGAGGAATACAACCAAAAGATGCAGGATATGGATTATCAGAATTATGGTGATGAATGGATCCAGAGAACTGCTCTCTTGATATTTCTGAATAAGACCTGCTTCAATGGACTGTTTCGTATCAATAGCAAGGGTGAGTTCAACGTGCCTTTTGGCAGGTACCGGAATCCTACCATTTGTGATGAAGGAAACTTGCAGGCAGTGCATCATGCCCTTGAAAAAACTGAGATTCTGTGCAGGGACTTCACCCATGCCCGACACTTCATTGAAAGAAACACCTTAGTGTACATGGACCCACCCTATAGGCCCTTAAACAGCACTTCTCATTTCACCAGTTACTCCCGGGAGCGCTTCAATGACCAGGATCAGGAAAAACTGGCACATTTTTATAGGGAAATGGATTCAAAAGGAGCATACCTAATTCTAAGTAATAGTGACCCTAAAAATCATGATTTGAAAGATAATTTCTTTGATGAACTCTATAGTGGGTATGAAATCGATCGGGTGCCTGCTAAACGTAACATTAACTCTAACACGTCCAGCCGGGGGGAGATAAAAGAGTTAATCATCAGGAATTTCCATGATTAAACTATTGATTCAGGACTAATATTATGGATTTATGATTAAATATTTGATGGGAGAACTGTTTAATTAAATTAATAATTTAATTGATTGCAAATCGATAAAATAGAGTTTAATTGGAGGGAATACCTTGAAATGTGCTTCTTGCACTAAGAAAGATTGTTTTAACGGCAAGGACTGCCTGGAAAATAGAGAAGAAATCAAAGAACTTTACAGGGAGGGGGAAAGTGATTTACTCAAAGCATCATCTGCTATCGAAGCTAGATACTACATGGAGAAAACCCGTATTGAAGAGGTTATTCTCTTTTCAAAGGAGATGAATTATAAAAAGATTGGAATGGCATTCTGTGTGGGTTTAGAACAGGAAGCCCACCAGATACAGAAAATATTCAAAAAACATTTTAAGGTCTACTCAGTTTGCTGTAAGGTATGTGGTATTGATAAGGCAGATTTCAAACTGGAACAGATTGATAAAAAAAGTTATGAATCCATGTGCAACCCCTTAGGGCAGGCATCAATTCTTAATGAAAAAAACACAGACCTTAACATCATAATTGGACTGTGTATTGGTCATGACATACTTTTCACCAGACATTCAGAGGCTCCAGTAACTACTCTGGTTGTAAAGGACAGAGTCCTTACCCACAACCCATTAGGAGCAGTTTATTCAAAATACTATCAAAATAAACTTAATAAGTGACTGGTCTGATAATTGACCAAAGCTCGACTGATATGGGTTCAAATTTTAGGAATAAGTAATCTGTTAATTTTAGGGATATACATACGCCTTTACTAATTAAAACTTCCATATTCCTAAAATCTTTTAAACCTCACTCATTCTCAGAACTTACATATTTATCAGTAAATTCACATTTTTCCACATTTTGCAGGGGAATCAGTACGATTTTATGCCCAGTCTCCTGTGCAACATAAATAATCTCAATTAAACCACGTTTTTCATGGATTTCAATTGATTCCACTCCAAATTCACCTTTTCTGAAGTTATGCACACTTTCATTGATCATGCTCACTTCAATCCGGTCAATCATTTCTAACACCTCTTATTATCCTTAACTAAACTAATTCCTTCAATTTCCGGTTATAAATCTCTTCTTTCACAATCAGCCATAATTGGCTATCAGGTGATGCATCTAATTATCTAATATCTATAATCTATATCTCATGGAATAAATCTTCATGGAATATCATTACCATGGAAAAACTTCAGGGTAGAAAAATAAAATCAATTATCTACTTAATCAGGAGTTCTCAGCCGGGTATATATAGAAAAAACAAGGGGCATTACTATAACTTACAGTTATCATTTCCTGGTTAATCGAAGCCTGAACTGGCTGCACCGGAAACCTTGGTTTTCCATAACTTGCGTTTCCCTAAATAGTTATTATTAATAATTTACATAAATGTGTATTAATAATGGAGGAATAAAATGGCTGGTAACATTATTATAGAGGCCCGTGAAGTCACCCGGGATTTTGGTGATTTCAGGGCGGTAGATAACCTGAATTTAAAAATAAAAAAAGGTGAGGTTTTTGGTTTTTTAGGGCCCAATGGGGCTGGTAAAACCACTTCCATAAATATGATGGTGGGATTGTTACGTCCTAGTAGTGGACAGATATTCATTGATGGAAAGGGTGTGGAAAAAATCGAAAAATGCACCATAGGTATCTGCCCCCAGGAACTGGTTTTATGGGACTTTTTAACCTGTAAGGAAAGCCTCATGCTCATGGGAGACATGTACCAGGTTCCCAGGAATGAATTAAAGGTACGAGTACAGAAACTCTTGGATGATCTTTTCCTGCAGGACAAGGCTAACACCCTTGTTGCTCAGCTATCCGGAGGAATGAAACGTCGTTTGAACCTGGCCATGGCTGTAGTGCACCAGCCAGATATTGTAGTGCTGGATGAACCCTCTGAAGGTCTTGACCCCCAGTCCCGCCGGGTGTTATGGCATTACATACGCAGCCTGCGGGATGATGAGGGCAAAACCGTTATTTTAACTACCCACTTAATGGATGAAGCCGACAGATTATCGGACCGTATCGCCATCATTGACCATGGTAAACTCCTCCGCCTGGACACACCTTCCAACCTTAAAAAGGAGATAGGTGAAGGTGATGTGGTGGAAATGAAGCTCTCCAACCCGGCCTCAAATCAGGAAGTTATCAATATCCTGGCGGATATGCCTGATGTACAGGCTGTGGTAGAAATAGATGATGGATTGAATGTCCGTGCCCTGGATGCTGTGGGCAAACTCCCACAGATAATAGACCTGGTGGAAACCACTGGTGTGCATGTTTCTGACCTTTCTATTCGTCAGAATACTCTGGAGGATGTATTTATAGATCTGACTGGCACAGGGCTGAGGGAGTAGAAAATGAAGTTTATAAGCATAGCCCAAAAGGATTTTAAAGAATTGATACGTGACCGCAGGGGTCTGGCAATGATCCTGCTTTTTCCAATGTTCTTCATGCTGGTCTTTGGATTTGCATTTGGGGGGATGGGCCAGAATAACCAACCTAACATGATCGCCGTGGTTAACTACGACACTGGGGCCACCCTGCCTGGTACCGGGGAACAGGTGAACTTCGGGAACAATCTAACCAAAGTTCTGGAAGACTCCACTTATCCTGACAGTGATGTGAATCTGTTTAACGTCACCAAAACCACTGAAACTGATGCCGATAAAAAAATCAAAACAAGGGATGTGGATGCCGAGCTAATCATACCTCCCAACTTCTCCCAATCAGTGGTGGCACTAATCACCAGCACCATACAGCAGCAGACAACCATTAATCCTCCTTCCAATGTTACATCCACCCTAATTATCAGGGGAGACACTAGCTACATTGGATTTGGGGTGAGTCAGGGAATATTAACCGGTGTACTGGGACAATACCAGGATAAACTCATGAGTGAAATAAGGAATGCATTTACTGGATCTCCGGGAGTTGAAGCGGACACCTACCTGCAGACTAGGGTGGAATCCATTCCCGGAACCGGTTCCTTCACCACCTTCGACTTTATGGCCCCTGGAATGATTGTATTTGCCATACTCCTTTTAACCACCACTGTGGCCGCTGCCTTAACTCGTGAAGTGGAAAAAGGAACCCTATCCAGACTTAAACTCTCTAAAATGACATCATTCGACCTTTTATTCGGTGGACTCATACCTTGGTCACTTATTGCCGCTGCACAGGTTATAATCCTTCTAACAGTGGCGGTTTTAATCGGATTCCATTGGCAGGGGGGTTTATACTCTTTGTTACTGGCTATTTTAGTGGGGATAATTGGGGGAGTGGCTTCCATATCTCTGGGAATGATAATAGCTGCCTTTGCCCGTAACGACAGGCAGGCGGCCAACCTGGGGACCCTTATAAGTGTTCCCACCAGTTTCCTGGTAGGTGCATTTTTCCCATTACCTCAAGTGGTGATCGCCAACTTCTGGGGACAACCATTCCAGGTATACGACCTACTTCCCTGGACACACATCCTGAACGCCCTCAGATCCACCCTAACCTTCGGTGGGGGATGGGATACCATAGCCTATCAAGTGGGATGGGCAGTTCTGTTAACCATAATTCTATTCATCATTGGGGTGGGATTGTTTTCCAAAAATAGATTAAGAGCAGAAAACTAAAATAAGAAACAAAGGGGGTACTAAAAAACCCTCTTTTTTTTAGTGGGTGGAATGGCATAATAATTGATTAGGAAGGAACAGCCAATATTAAAAGTATGAGGAGTTGATGGATATGCAGATGGAAAAACACGGCCATAAACATCATGGTAAATCAACCCGGGATATACTGGACCCTAAAACTGTATTGTCAGCCATGGGTTTAAAGCAAGGACAGACTTTAATGGATGCTGGTTGTGGTGATGGGCACATATCACTGGCTGCTTCCGGTTTGGTGGGAAATGAAGGGAAAATATTCTCTTTGGATGTTTATCAGCCCAGCCTGGATCAGCTAAAAGCAGAAATCAAAAAGGAAGGAATAAATAACATCGCACCGATTCTGGCGGATATGACTGTAATGATACCGTTGGATGATGAATCTGTGGATAAGTGTGTCATGGCTAATGTACTCCATGGATTTGCAGCGGAAGGAACCTTAAATCTGCCTTTATCTGAAATTAAGAGGGTTTTAAAGCCAGGTGGCACCTTTGCAGTGGTGGAATTCATTAAAGTGGTGGGGCCACCAGGACCATCCTACGATGTTCGTTTAACTCCTGAAAATGTGGAAAAAATTCTGTTAGAACATGGATTTAAGATTGGTGGAACCACCGAAGTTGGGAAATACCATTACCTGGTGGAATCTTTTAAAAAGTAAATATTCAATAATATGGTAATTTTTTCCCAAAAAACCTTAGGCATTTTTTTTAATAAGATAAGGAATGGATAGTTTCATTATGATTAGTATAATTGGGTGTAACTATCCACAAAATCCCCATAATCTCGGTCTAAAATCCTCAGAGCAGACATTGCTTCAGGGGAAGAGCAGCATCTTTCTTCTACCAGATTACGCAGAGTTCCGTTTTTTATATTGGCCCTCACCTCCCTCAAAACGAAGTCCAGAGACTCACGATTATATTTCTTTAGTTCTTCTGGGTTTAAATCATATACTGGGTACTGTTGTAGGTTATAATTATTGTGAGGTGTGGTCATCACCCCTATTTTAGCATAATAATCTGCACTGGAATTTCCAAACCAATCCACACCTAGATAAACCAGTAAGGGTACAAAATTCAGTTCCACGAATGGGAAGAATAGAGATGAGTTGGGACTTATATTTTGCCGTAGGCTGGTGATTATCTTCAAAAGATCTTGAGGTCTTCTTAACAGTTCTTCAGGATTAGCCACCAGGAAAAGCCGATAACCTAATTCTTCCAGTCCAGCAGCACATTCCAAGCGAAGATTAGGGTACTTAGCCCCGTGAATCACTGCTATCTGTTTAACATCACTGTTTTCGGCAGATTTTAAAGTGTTTTTTACAGACCATTCTGCCATTTCTCGAGGTACATCGTAGGGCATTGGTTCGTCTGGAACCATTAACTCTGGATTAAATTCTAAAATATTTGGTGTTTCAGTAGTCTGGTACTTTCCCTGCCTCGCCGGTCCGTCGTGTGATTTTATTTCCAACATGTTATAACCTAAATGTGATATTTACTAACTTTTTTATACTTAAAAACATATAAAATACTACTATGAAGTTCACAGAAGCAGATATTAGTATGGACAGTATGGTTAAAGAGTTTTTCCTTGCCAAAAACATACGAGAATCAACAAAAAACCATTATCTCATTCGTTTACGTTATTACTGTGATTTTATCGAAAAAACTCCAAGCCAAATGATAGAAGAAGCTGAAGCTGAAGAAGAAGAACGGTTAAGGATGCGAAAAAGAAAGATAAGAAAATATTTCTTATCATGGCTTGATGAACTTCAAACAAAAGGCTATTCTAGGAACACAATCAGCTCATTTTTCACTTCAGTTAAAACATTCTACAGATTTTTTGAAATTGAACTCCCCAATGTCAATATTGAAATTAAAAAAGATAATAGTAAATCATTTGAGAAAATACCAACAAAAGAGGATATCAAAAAAGCATTAAATCATGCGAACATAAAATATAAGGCTATGATTCTATTAATGAGCTCTTCAGGTATGGGATCATCTGAGATAAGGAACTTGACTTATGGTAACTTCTTAGAATCAATAAAAGAATATTATAAACCTACAAAGAATGAACAGTTTGATATAGCTCAAATAACCGAAGTTCTGCAAGAAAAAAGGACCGTAATACCAACTTGGAAAATAAATCGATTCAAAACTGGCATGCCCTATGTAACATTCAGTACACCTGAATCAGTTGAAGCATTGTTAGTTTACATGAATTCCAGACAGAATAAAAACCCATTTAAATCATTAAATGATTGGTTATTCGTGTCAGATGGAACACAAATGAGCGGACATGTACTTGCTACTTACTTTAGAAGAATTAATGATAAATCTGGTTTTGAGAAGTTAAAACATTCTGTATTCTTTCACACACATGCATTACGGAAATTTTTTGGTACAACTCTACATAAAAAGGGGATCCAACGCCTGAATTATGATTTCATGATGGGACATAAAATCGATCAAATAGCAGAGGCATATATCAAACCTAATGTAGATTCATTAAAACGGGAATACATGATATGCATAGAGGATTTAAGCATAGAATCTGTAAAATTCCGCAGAATAGAATCAGGAGAAATTAAAACCATAGTTAATGAATTGAATGAGAAGGATAGGCAGATCAAGGAAATAAGGGAGGAACAAAAGTTAAATGATGTTAAGATGGAACAAACAATAGAAGAAGAACGGAAAAGGAGAGAAAAATTAGAAGTAATGGTAACTGAACTTTTAAAGAAAATAGATGATCAATCCAAGTGATCAAATATCATTTAATCATTACTTTTCTCATAACTTAATGGAGAAGACTCTAAACTGAAATATTTATCTATTTTTTCGTTAGATATGTCTGAAAGTTTTTCCGTTGTCGTTTTTAGAGGTTCTAATAATTTAATAATTTTTTCGTTATATTTGAGGTGTTGATTTTTTTCATCTTCAGATAGTAAATCCCATGGAACTCTTTGAATAGTATTTATTTGTTTGGATTTTTCATTCGACGTTTCTAAGATTGTTTTAATCTCAAATTTAACTTTTACAGAGATCGGTGGATTAAAAACCATTGATTCTTCGGTTTCAAATTGGTAAGTGATATCCTTATATGAGTGAAACTGTAAGTCCATCAAAAAAATTCTTTTTTTATTCTCAACAAAGGAATATGGTTTCAGTTTTCCTTTATGATACAAGGTTTTAAGAGAATGTAAAAGGGCTGAAGGGGATATTCTCAGTAAAATAAGTACAAAACTTTTTTCATTCTTATCAAAACAGAACTTTAGCTCATTATCTAATTTATTGATTAAATCCATGTTAACAAGTTTTTTAGAAAACTCTGAATTCATCAGATCGGATTTTAGCTCTTTTTTAAACTCTTCCGAAAACAGTGGATTATCAAATTCGATTAATATTTTGTATAAGCATTCATAAGTCTCTACAAGGCAGTATGCTTTAGTTCTATCAATAAATGTTAATGTAACAATTTCATCATCTATTAAAGTTGGATAATTCTTTTCTCCTTCCAATAATTTTGACATACTACTTTTATCAATCCCAAACCCGTCCGTGAATTTTTTTGGTTTAAAAATCTTAATGTCATTTAAAGAAGCTGGTCTAAGCCCATCTATAGTGTTTACCGTTCCACGCATTCCGTTCAGGTTTAATTGTTTTATTTGTTCATATTGGACTTGACCTCTATTTCTCCAGAGTTTTAAGAGATCTTTCTGTGTTCGTGGAATATTTAAAAGGTCATGGATTATCCAAACGCGTCTATTGAGTTTTAATCTTGTTTTTGATCTATTTTCTTTTTGAACCATTCCATCACCAACATGATTTCTATACGTTCAATTATAAGGAGTTTCTTGTTTTGAAACATGTTTCTAATCTAAAAACCAGTTTCTATTTTTTTATTAATGAGAAACTAGTTTACTAAATCGAGTAAATCTGAAATTTGTTTCTTTTTAAGATTAAATAAGAAATTTTCGAAGATCTAATTTATATTAAAACCCATATGATGGACTATAAGTTAAATAACAGTTGGTGATGAAAATTTTATTGAAAACAGTATCTGTCCAGGAGTTAAATGGCTCTTTTTTTGCGTATCTCCCTAAAGTGTGGGTCACAAATGCAGGGATTCAAAAAGGAGATAAAATATCCTGGATAATTGAAGAAGGAGATCATAGAACATTAAAAATGGAAATAAACTCTAAAGAGGATTAGAAATGTCTGAAGAACTTAATACGTTGTTGAAACAGGCATACTATCGTTACAAGGACGATCCTGCTAATTCACCAATCCCCCTTGAAATTATCACAGAATATCTCGCTTTAGAGGGTATAATACTCGAAAGAAAATTATGAACAAAATTATGCTCCTATGTCATAAAAAGGGGAGGAGGTGGAATTATGATAGATGATACTGAATGGCCTTGTTGTTGTTTAAATGAACATCAAAATGAACAGATAGATGAGATTAGGAATCAAATATTTCAGAGATATGGAATTAAATTGGCAACATCTCAAATTGTCGGCAAAGCCGTGCAATTCTATTTGGACTGCCATTTAAAACTATGATGAAAATAATTTGAAGAAAGTCGTGATGAAGGGAATAACTTCACCAACAACATTGTAACATTGTATTGTTGGTTTTGCTTCGATATAAGTTTTTCCCTTACTAATTTTTTTAATTGGAGGAGATAAAAATGCCTGAAATTGAAACATTGGAAGAAGGAACCCTTAAACCTATAATAATAAGTGGAAATGCCTTGGACATTTATCTATATGAATTAGAGGAAAAAGCCGGTTTGTTGGATTTTCAGGGTGTGCAATTAGAACAAGAGGCAAATATATGCATAGATACCTTAGTTGAGCACGGAACAGGTGTTATTGGCATTCATTATGATTCGGATGACTTTAAAAGCCCTGAAGATGTAGATAAAGAAATAAACAGACTTTATACGGAATCCGGGGTCATATATGAGTATGTTAAAAAAATAAAGAATATAATGAAGGAATATGGGACTTCTGAACTAAAAATAAGATACAAAGAGGTATAGGACAGTTTCCATATCATGCAAGTGAAAATTTGAGGATGATAATATGAAAAAAGAAGAATTAATAGAAGCTGAGAACTTTATCTTAAGAATGGTAGAAGAACCAGTACATTGTGATGACACGGGAGGTATAAAACTCGAATATTTATTATATCATCTCGAGGAGTATATGGACTGGACTGAAGAACGATGCATGAGCCTACTAAGCGATTTAAAGGAAGAAGGGTGTATATTAATGGCTAATGGCCATGTAACCCTCAACTTCTCTTTTTTGTATCCAGAAACTTGTGAAAAATTTCCTGGAGAAAGTGCTGGTGCAATGTGGGTAAAACACAAAAATAAATGTATTGAAAACAGTTTGAAAGTTAAAAAAGATAAATTATCATTTTTAGACAGTTTAGAAGAACATAAACTCCGCAGAATAATTGATCAAATGATGGGAATAGTAGAAGAGAGTAAAATAACTCATAAATTTCCGTTGGAGTATCCTACCAGACATCTGAATGGTTATGATAATATATCCCTTGCTACTGGGATAATAGGTAAAGAATACAGAATAATTAAAAAAGCGGTGTGGTATAGCATTCTCTCAACAAAGATAGCTGAATCAAAGCTACGATTAGGGGGAGTCAAAACTGATGGTCGATTTTCTATTCTTATTGTTTTAGGGTCTGGTAAGGGTAAAGGTGAGTTTAAATCCGTCATTAAGGACTTATTAAAAAAAATAAAAATTAATAAAATCTCTGATAATGGTAAAACTTATGAAAGTGAGGTTAGATGTGAAGAATTAACTGTTTTCCATCCTGATCAGTTCATTGGAAAAGTAAAAGTTAGGAACTATAAGAAAGACAGGATTGCTGAGCCTATTGAAGGATTTTTGGCCCTGGACTACCTCATCATGGATGAAGCTCGAGATCTTTTAACAGCCAAAGAACCAGCTTATAGTGAATCTCGCAGAGCATTGAGGCTTGGGGCTGATGGAAAAGAGATATATAAAAAGAATGTTGATGCAAAATTAGATGAAGGACTTAAATATATTAGTAAATGCGTTTTCTGCATTTTTGTCCAACCTAAATCATTGGATGCGGATTTTGTCTTAGATGGTGATGCTCGTAGGTTTGCGATTGCATATGTAAACCTCCACGGAGTAAACCAGGACGAAGCACGTGCTAGAATCATAACAGCTGATGAGGTTAACGAAGAAAAAGTGATTAATAAAATTATCGAAGAATTTAATGGTTTAATTGTACCATACGAATTCAAAGTTGATGAAGAGGCCAAAAAAACCTTTGGAGAATTATCTGAACTATTATACAGGAGAGGAATGGCATATTCTCATAAAATAGCTGATTTCACTGAAATAAATAAATTTACTATCAATAATATGCTCCTCAAGATGTCTGCTATCCAAGCACTACAGAGTAGTAGTGATATCATCTCTAAAAAACATATTGAACTGGCATTTGTGGATTACTGCGAAATACTGGAACATACTTATGAATACATCGAATCCAAGGTCATGGGATCTCTGAATTATCAAGAAAAATGGCAAGGGGCAACCGGAAAGGACCAAGATGTTTTAGAATGGCTCCACTTTGAAGGAGCATCATCCAAAGAATCATCACAGGTTTCCATTGCAGAATATAAAGACAAAATTATCGAAAGTTTTGGTGTAAAGGACCGACAAGCAGGTAATATACTTAAAAAACATCGCAGCAATGGCTGGATTGAAAGTACACAGGAACAGCATAGTTCGAAAATATGGATAAAATTTATTCCTGACTCCCGGGTTGCAGGGGTTGCAGGTATGCACTCCGGAACCCATAAAAAAATCCAAAAGAAGTATTCTGAAATAATTTATAAATACGAAATGAATTCGGAAGAAAAAGAAGGATCTGGATTGCAACCATGCAACCATTACAACCCTGATGATATACTCAACGAACTCGAAATGGAAATTAGTGGCAGCAGAAAGGAAAGAAAATCCACTGAATATCTCATAATGGCCTACGAAAATGATATCGCAGAGATGAAACGTGAAATAAGCGAAATATCAGAAAGTGAAGATGATAAAACTATTGAATTGGAAAAAAACATTGAAACATATTCCAGGACATTAGATAAATTAAAAGCCAAGATGAAAACACCCATAGCCATTCTTAACCAACCATTTAGCTTGATCGAGAGATCAACTATTGTGAAGGGGGTATTAAATGGATAAATTTGGTTATTCTTGGGAAAGACTGTTAGATGAAACATCCAAACAGTTTGAAGCTTTCTGTATATACAGAGACATTGGTCCGGGTAGATCTATACAGAAAGTAGCCCAGAAGAGGGCCGGATCGGGAGGTTTATCCAAACTCAAGGAATGGTCAAGTAAACACCATTGGTCCGAGCGTGCAAAAGCATACGATGCACACATTGATGAGATAAGGCGTTCTGGACATGAAGATGAAATCATAGAAATGGCTGAAAGACATGCTCGAGAAGCAAAATTATTTCAGGACAAAGTTCATGAACGCTTGGAAACAATAGACCCAGCCGAACTCAAGCCCC
>SWCH01002916.1_pt2 | contig 19772 bp, 15 predicted proteins | sample 4690051 | NCBI WGS metagenome assembly SWCH01 (sample SAMN10267282, study PRJNA491770) | bioreactor metagenome | isolation source: DHS bioreactor inoculated with | place: Japan: off Shimokita Peninsula | reverse complement strand
CAGGGAGATGCCTGTTTGGCTTTTTTGAATATTTCAGAGATTTTCCGTTCGGATTCACCGAACCATTTACTGAGTATTTCTGATCCCTTTACTGAGATAAAGTTGGCCTTGGATTCTGTGGCCACTGCCTTGGTGAGCAGGGTTTTTCCAGTTCCAGGAGGACCGAACAGGAGAATTCCTTTGGAAGGTTGTATTCCAATTCGCTGGAAAGAGGAGATGTTGCTCAAGGGCCATTCCACCACTTCTTTCAGGCTTTCCTTCAGTTCATCCAGTCCACCGATATCTTCCCAATGGACGTTGGGCACTTCAATGAATACTTCACGCAGTGCAGAGGGGCTGATGGATTTCATGGAATCTAAAAAATCATTGTTGGTTACGAAGAGTTTTTCCAGGATTCCAGGAGCAATACGCTGCTCTTGTAGGTCAATATCAGGTAAAACTCTTCTTAAAGCATTCATAGCTGCTTCTCTACAAAGTGCTGCCAGATCTGCACCTACAAATCCATGGGTGGTTTCTGCCAGTTCATCAATGTTAACATCATCTGCCAGAGGCATGGCACGGGTGTGTATCTCCAGTATTTCAATCCTTCCTTCCCGGTCAGGCACACGTAATTCAATTTCACGGTCAAAGCGTCCAGGTCTGCGTAATGCCTGGTCCAGGGCATCAGGACGGTTGGTGGCGCCAATAACAATTACCTTTCCCCTTTCTTTCAACCCATCCATAAGGGCCAATATCTGAGCTACCACCCTTCGTTCAACCTCACCAGTGACCTCTTCCCTTTTGGGGGCTATGGCATCGATTTCATCAATGAAAATCACAGTGGGAGCATTTTCGGCAGCTTCTTCGAATATTTCACGTATCTTCTTTTCAGCCTCTCCCACAAATTTACTCATTACTTCAGGCCCATTTATGGCCACAAAATTTGAACCACTCTCACTAGAAACAGCTTTTGCCAGTAATGTCTTCCCTGTGCCCGGTGCACCATGTAATAGCACTCCTTTCGGCGGATCTATACCCAGACGGTCAAATATTTCGGGGTGGCGGAGGGGAAGTTCTATCATTTCCCGGACTTTTGATATTTCCTTTTTAAGTCCCCCTACATCGTCATAAGTGACATCTGGAACTTTTTTTTCCATTACCTCCACTGCCTCCGGCCGAACTTCCACATGAGTAGTGTCATTGATACGAACCAATCCCGCAGGATTGGATGATACCACGGTAAATTTGATTTCTCCCAGAGAAAAGGGAGTGGTTGCTTCGAAAAATTCACGGAATATGTCTTCTGAACCTGGAAATTCCCTTAATGTTTCTTTAGTTCTCTTGGGGGATACCAGGGCTATTACATCTCCCCGGGTAACGGCCCGTCCCATGAGATTTCGTTTTATGATGTCTCCTGAGGCCATTATGCGCATTCCCTTCGCTGCTGGGGCAATGACAACTTTACTGGCCATTCTAGGTTGTGCTTTTCGTATGGTGATCATTTCTCCAATGGAAGTTCCTGCATTGGAACGAGCCAATCCGTCCATACGCACGATTTCCAATCCCACATCTGCCGGATAGGAGTTTCCAGCAATAGCACCGGTAGTTCTTTTACCGATTATTTCCACAATGTCACCAGGAGATGCTCCGATTTTAGCCATCAATTCATGGTCTATTCGTACCATTCCTTTGCCTACATCCTGTTGTAGTGCTTCAGCAACTCTAAGCTCTATTTCACCACTATCCGGCAATATATTACCTCCAAAAGTGTTAAAAGCATATTTTATTTTTAAAATTTTTAAGCATTTAGGCTCTTATTACTTTTCATCTAGGGTTTATCTATGTGGAAAATGATTTAAGTTTTTTATTGATTTTTTCCACAAGCAACCCTAAATGATAATGTCATTCGGATTAGTTTTCAAATGCTCTCTATCTCTTCCCTTAAATATGTTAGACGCCCCATTCCTTAATAAAGGAGGCATAACATGCAAAAAAGTTACAATAAAAACTCAATTCCGGATTTAAGAAGAAAAGTTCAATACAGGGATGAAATAGACCTTCGCTACCTTGGTATGCGTTACCTGGTTCCAGTGGTGATCATGCTTGTTATAATGATGATCAGTGTGATGATGGTGGCAGCAACCCCCAACTCCAACTTCCCAGTGAACATGTGAATCCATTCAAAACATATCCCTATTTAAAATTAGATTACCATCACTAAGGCGTGTTAAATTAAAAAAATAATAAATAAAAAATTTGAATATTATTCTGTTAGTAGTCGTCTACAGGAATTTCTGGGTCTGGAGTTGGTTCTGGAGTTGGTTCTGGAGTTGGTTCTGGTGCTGGATTTGGTGCGGGAGTTGGTGAATTATCACCATTGTTGTTGTTTGTACTTCTAGATGTAGTTGATCCGTCATTGGTCACCTGGTTATCAGTATCAGTTTGATCATCTGCATCAGATTGCTCACTGGTTACCGTGTCATTAGTACTGGTTGTATCTGAACCATTATAATCCACTTGATGTATCTGATTTGAATCAGATTGTGAACCTAAAACCGGGATTCCATACAAACTAATGCACAAAATCAATATAATAGGTATCATAAAACCCATTAATTTATAATCTTTGTTCATAATAACACAACCTAATTTTATGTAATTAGCAGTATATATAACTGATCTAGTCATGGCCGGTTTAAATAACATGATAGCAATATATCTGATTTAAGTCCCTGTTGGAGAATAATCATAAATAATCCAGCAGGGACATTTGGTAATTGTTGCCTTAATTAGCTCAATAAATAAATGTTAGATTTAAAAAGTTTATTAAAAAATTATGCCCAGATAATGGAGGATCATAATGAAAACGGCACCATCCAAAGATTTAGTATTATTTCTAGTATTATCAATACTCATTGTAGTATTCACATCAATCAAGCTCATTGATAACTTCATCATGGACATCACTTTGTTTATATTAATTTTTGTATCATCTGGATATTCATTGATAGCTGTACTTTACCCTGAAGAAAACCACAGGGCACTCTTAAAAAAACCCCTCCTGTTTTTGGAGTTAAGCGTGTTCCTGACTGTTCTAGTAAGTGTGATACTCAAATATTCCTCATTAGGCCTACAATTCAGAGATCTGATTCTGATTTTGTCCTTGACAACGATAGTGCTTACCATTACCACATATGTTCTCCGGACTAACCATTTTAAAGCAGAGGTGGAAGAAGAACATGCGGAACCTGTTACAACCTCTCAAATGTTAACCTTCACCTCAAAGGGAGGATTACCCTATCTGACTGCTTTAACCATACTCAGTTTACTAATGATCATCACAGTCATAGTCCCACCACTTAACAAAACAGCACTATGGATGGTTCCAGGTAGTTTATTCATATGTTTCATACCCGGATATCTATTACTGGCAATCATGTTCCCGAAAAATGATGACCTGGAATTGATTGAACGCTTTGCACTGGCAGGTGGAGCCAGTTTAATTTTAACCTCCCTGGTTGGTTTAACCTTTAACTATACTTCATGGAGCATACGTTTAGAACTTATACTAATAGTTCTAGCTGTTTTTAGTCTCCTATTCTCCCTGATAACCATCTTCAGAATGAAAAAATTACCCTCAGAAATGAGACTTTCCATTCCTAAACTGGAAAAAATATTAACCATCTTCCTAATTCTCTGCATTATCCTGACCATAGGCACAGCTGGTTACACTCTCATAAAACCAAGTGGAAATGGAACAACGGATAAAAATAATACCACCGACTTTTACATTAAAGGAATAGATGGTAATACTCTAAATCTCAGTTCAGGGACAAAAAACAACATAACCGCGGTTATAGTTAACCAGGAAGGACGCGCTATAAATTATAGTATCCTGGTCCGGGTCAACACCACCATCCTAAAGCAGGATAACATTACCCTGCAAAATAATCAGAAAATTGAAATACCTGTTGACTTCACAGCAGGAACACCAGGCCAGAGGAAAATTGAATTCATCCTGTACAAACTTCCTAGTGATAAACCATACAAAACACGAGATTTACTGATGAATATCAACTAATGTGGATGAATATCAACAATTGGTTGAAATCAGATTTAACAAATGATAAGTTATTGGGGGTTGTGAATGAATAAAAAAATGGTAATCTTAGTATTAATAGGAATAATCGTTTTAGGGGTAAGCTTATCTTTTTTCATGTTTTCTCCTAAAACAAATTCATCCAGTGAAAGGATTAATATATTATTTTTAGGTGCAGATGCCCGAACACCCCAGACTCAAGGATATACAGATTCCATTAACATCTTATCCATTGATAAGAAAACAAAGGAAGTTTCCCTTCTCTCCATACCCCGTGATACAAGGGTAGAGATAGCAGGGAAGGGTGTGGATAAAATCAACAGTGCCTATGCTTATGGAGACATCAACACCACCAAAGAGACTGTGGAGAACTTTTTGAAGGTGAGAATTGATTATTATATACTGGTTGATTTCACTGATTTTAAGGAAATGGTGGACACCCTGGGCGGTATTACCATGAATGTGGAACCCCACATCTCTAAAGCAAGACCAGAATTACACGGGAAAACCGGAGTTAGTAAATTAACTGGTGAAGAAGCTCTGATCTACGTTCGGTTCAGGCAGGACTCGGAATCAGAGGGTGGTCGGATGAGGAGACATCGCGAGGCAATTAAAGCCATTATTGACGGAGCTTTAAACCCATCTAACATACTTCAAGCCCCGGCAGTGTTGAACCAGTTAAGGGAAAATGTGAAAACTGATATACCACCCCTGGAGACAACAGTGATTGAAACATTAATCACCGGGTTTGATATCGAAAATGCCAGAATCGGTGTGGTTACCGGAGAATACACCCATATCAATGGGATAAATTACATGATTCCGGACATGGATAAAACCGAAAAGACCGTGAATGAACTAGGGCTGCGAAAATAAATTCCAGCCATTATACCTTTTTTTTAAACCTTCTTTAATAAGCTTAAACCTTTTTTTACCTTAAACCTTTATTAAAAATCTTAACATCTTTTAATAGGCATTTTCATCCCTGAATAGATTTATCAAAGTTCTGAAAAAAATCTTCACATCAAGAAGTAAACTCCAGTTTTCCACATAGAAAATATCATGCTCGATCCTCTTTTTTATGGAAGTATTCCCCCGGTAACCATTCAACTGTGCCCAGCCAGTCATTCCCGGGTGCACGTGGTGCTTAACCATGTACTTTGGAATTTCCTCCTTGAATCTTTCCACGAAATGAGGACGTTCAGGTCTGGGACCTATTAAACTCATTTCTCCCTTTAATATGTTGAAAAACTGTGGTAATTCATCGATACTGGTTCTTCTAATAAATGAACCAAATCTGGTTTTGCGGGGATCATCCTCGGTGGTCCAATGGTGTTTTTCAGCCCCCTCATCCTGGATTCTCATACTGCGGAACTTGTACATCTGGAAACTTTTCTTATCAAGCCCCAGTCTTTCCTGTTTGAATATCACCGGCCCGGGAGAGCTCAGTTTAACAAGAATCGCCACTAGAATAAGTAGTGGGGATAAAATTACAATGGCAGGCACCACCAATAATAAGTCAAAACACCGCTTCACGAACTTGTTAAATGAATTATCCAGGGGTATGTGCCTGATCTTGATTAAGGGCATGCCTTCAATGACATCCAGATGTGGTTTGGTTGGCATGTAGATGTAATATGAAGGTACGATCTCGGCACGCACTCCGCATTTTTCACAGGTTTCAACCACCCCTTCCAAGAGGTTGTAGTTCTCATGGGAGATGGCCACAACCACCCGGTCAACCAGGTTGTGGGATAAAACATCTTCCAGATCTCCAACTGTGCCTAAAATCTTAAAACCATTAATTAAATCAGCCTTGGAATGATTCTCATCTAAAAAGCCCATGATGGCAAATCCCAGATATTCATTCCTGATGATTAACTCAGAAAATTTCCGGGCCAGTTCTCCAGTTCCCACAACCAGAATGTACTTGATGTTGTACCGTCTGCTACGTAAAAACTGCAACAACTTCCTGATTACGAATCTCTCAGATATGGATAGAACAGTGCTGAATATACCGAACATGGCCAGCATGTAACGTGAATAGTCAGTGAGCTCCAGTACAAATAGCATGGTTATAAGGAAAAATAATCCCACACAGTTAGCCTGGATGATCTTCAGTGCTTCTGAGGTTATGGTCTTTTTAGTTCTCTGGGGTGTGTACAAACCCAGGAGATAATATATAATAATGTATGATGGTAAAATTAGGATGATTGGTAGGGTGTAATGGTAGAATCCCCCCACATCACTGCCAAAGCCCAGAAGATTCGTTGCAAAACGGATATACCATGCCAGGATCAGGGCCAGGGTGATGACTGAAAAATCAATGACCACTAGGGCCATGTTAAAAATTCTTTGATTTTCCCTGATCATTTCTATCACTACTTGGATAAAGCGTTATTTAAACGATTTAACATTATTCTCAGCCCATAAATCCCCCATATCCCCGTATAAGTAATTCCAGTTATGATAAATGGATAATTATCCCGGTAATGTTTATTGTAAAAAAGGTACATTGAACGGTAGAATTCATATATAAGTCTGGGTTTAACCGGTTTATTATTACTTCCCCCTTTATAATGAATGATCTCCGCATCACTGTAGTAGACCACCTTCCAACCCCCGGATTTAATACGGTAACACCAGTCAATATCCTCACCGTACATGAAGAATTCCTCATCTAAGAGGCCTACCTCCTGGATTGCATCTGATCTAACCATCATAAAAGCCCCGACTAAACTATCCACCTCGTATGTTTGGTTTTCATCCAGAAATGTTAAATTGTATTTACCAAAACGTTTACTTTTAGGGAAAAACCGGGACAGGCCTATCATCCTGTAAAATGATACACTGAATGTGGGAAAACTCCTGCGGCAAGCCCTGTCCAGTGAACCGTCAGGTAAGAGAACTTTACACCCCAGAGCACCTATATTATCATCTTTTTCCATGTGGTTGATGCATTTGGACAGGCAGTCTTTAAGGATCACCGTATCTGAGTTCAGTAACAACACGTAGCGGGCCTTGCTTTGTTGAATAGCCAGGTTATTAGCATTGGCAAAGCCACTGTTTCTGTTGTTGGCAATGATCTTTATTAAATCGGTTTCTATTTCTCGGGCAAAGTCTTCCTGCAATCTCTCCAGACTGCCATCATGGGAAGCATTGTCCACCAGGAATACCTCATAATGAATGGGATGATCCTTGCTGATTATTGATTCTATGGCCTGTTTTGTCAGTTCATAGGTACGATAGTGAACTATTACAATCGATAAATCCATTTTATCGCCTTTAAGCAACTTAAAACCTGATACTATTTTCCATTGCTTTTACAAAATATTAAATATGCTGGCGCGTTTACTATTAAAAACATTATTATTAAAGATGTTAAATAAATGATTTCTAAAATATTGTGAATTGTGAATTAAAGCCATCATAAACATATATTTGGTAGTTCTAACTATAATAAGTTACGTTGGAAATATGATTAATTTATGAATTTCAACACCTGAGACCCCTTCTCGTTGTGCTAGAAAATATGTTCTCGTGGAGAATAGACGAAGTTAACTAATTACCTTGGACATATAATGATTGAAGTAACCTTGATTTATTTGATTTGAAAATGCGTTCTGAGTATAATAAAACTTATATTACTTAGAAATCAGAGAAGATTTAGTGCTGAGGGCCAGGTGAAAGCATGAAAGTCCAATGTTCAAAATGTGGGGAAGAATACCATTTAAGACCAGACGAAAATCCCTCTGACTTCCAATGCAAATGTGGGGGAGAACTAATAAAAACGGATGACCCCCCATATAATCCTGAATCACCAGAGGATGAAGGGGAGACAGATCCTGAAGCATCAAACAATACCTATGATGACTTGGAGAAAAAACCACCTGAAGCATCAAATGATGACCGGGAGAAAAAAAAATCTATGAGTATCTTCGATGACTGGAAAAAACAGTACATGATTGTTATAGCCGTGGTTTTTTTGGTTTTCATTATTATAGCTGTGGATAGTGCTTTTTTCTTTGGGGATCTGGTTGTGACCAATGTAACCGCTCCCTCAACTGCCTTGAGGGGTCAGGAAATAATCATACCTAACACCATTAAAAACAACGGTATTTTACCCACCGGTGATTGTAATGTTACCTTCCAGTTTACACCGGAACAAAATTCGAAAAACATCATATTTCTGGGAAAATTACGGATTAGTGATCTTGCCAGTGGGGCGAGTGTAACCCAGGATACAAAATTCACAGTACCCCAAAATATCACACCAGGCAGATACTACATTAGGGTGGTAGTAGATTCTAATAAAGAAATATACGAAGCCAACGAAAACAACAATGAGATCTACAGTTCTACTCAGGTCAACATAATATGATGATAACACCCTATTATTTTTATATTTTCTTAATAAAACAGGAATCTGAGGGTGTTCCTGATTAATATCCATTGGATGATGAAATAGTTTTTAAAATTTTTATGGGTATATGTTACTTTACCAATCTTTTTTCGTGATTTATATCCCTCTTTTAAACCAGCCCAATAGATCCTTCCATAACCTTTCCTGGAGAAAAAGATGTATTTAATGAAATAGCCTATACCGAGGAAAACAAGATTCACCAACAGTTGAGGCCAGGGCATGTTTTTATAGGGGACATATACATTGTTCCGGGCAGCTAATCTGGTTTTGAATTCATTGTACCTGCTCCCGCTGGTCTGGCTTCCCACATGGTAAACAACTGCTTCTGGACAGTACCAGCATTTGTAACCATGGATTCTGGCCCGGTAGCTGAGGTCCACGTCTTCCATGTAGGCGAAGAAGTTCTCATCAAAGTATCCGATTTCTTCCAGGATTCTTCTACGGTATATTGATGCTGCGGCACAGGCACTGAAGATCTCCCTTTCCCGAACATATTTGTCAGGAGATTTCCCATATCCCACCCGGCGTGTCCAGCCCAGGATGGTGTATTCATCCCCTGCATCATCCATTTTATTTGGATCATGGTACTGGATTATCTTCGAAGAAACTGCAAAGATGTTTTCATCCTTTTTAATGCATTTTAAAAGGCTGGAAATGGTCCCCTGCTCCAACTGCACATCGTTATTCAGGAGGAAAATATATTCTGAATTGGAAGCTTTTATCCCCTGGTTGGCAGCCGCGGCAAAACCAAGGTTCTCCTGGTTTTCAATAAGGGTGAATTCTGGATAATTTTCCTGGATGTAAGCTACACTTCCATCCTGAGACGCGTTGTCAATAACAATAACATCAAAGGGATGATCCTGATTTTTCAGAGATTCCAGACACTCCCCTAGAAAAGGTTGGCCATTGTAGTTGGGGATTATAACTGTTAAATCCATACAATTCACATTCCATCAATCCATACACCATTCCATCAAAAGAATGTCTGTTTTTACTATTCATTTAATAATAAAAGGAATATGAGCATGTTGAATCCACCTAATCGTTTAAGTTGATAAACTTCTCATAAGCATCACATACTTCGTCAACTGGACCCTGGGTGATTAATTTACCTTTATCCAGCCATATTGCCCTGTTACATATATTCCTAACTTGTTGAGTGGAATGCGATACAAAAAGAACCGTTGCATCCTCATCTAAGAGTGAATTCATTTTTTCACGGCTTTTCTCCTGGAATTTAGCATCTCCCACCGATAGAACCTCATCAATGATTAAGATTTCCGGTTCAACCATGGTGGCAATGGAGAATGCCAGCCTGGCTTTCATCCCTGATGAGTAATTTTTCAGGGGGACATCAATGAATTCTTCTAACTCGGAAAACTCCACTATTTCATCGAATTTTTCTTCTAAAAAACGCCGGGTGTACCCCAATAAAGCGCCCTTAAGAAAAATGTTTTCCCGACCAGTGTAATCAGGATCAAAACCAGCACCCATCTCTAATAAGGGCACTATACCCCCAGTTACAGTTATATCCCCTTCAGTAGGTTTCATAACACCGGCGATTAGCTTTAAAAGTGTACTTTTCCCAGCACCGTTTAATCCAATGATCCCAAACTTATCTCCCTTGTTGACTTCAAAAGAAACACCTTTTAAGGCCCAGAATGGATGGTAATGCAGTTCTCTTTTTATGAACTTAATAAAATATTCTTTAAGGTTGTCTGTTTTTTCCTTACTTAAATTGAATTTCATTTTAACATTTTCAACCTTAATAACAGTTTTTGCCAATGTTTCACCTGTAATCAATTGTAGAATTTTATACGTGTAGTATGAATTTATCCTGGTATTTATAGAACAGTGTTAAACCTACAATCATAGCCACTGCAGCTGATATTAATGCGAATATTAGTTGATGTGGATCATACAATTTACCGTAAAGAAAAGCATCCCTACAGCAACTTATAACTGCATAGATAGGGTTATAATCCTGAATGAAACGGAAACTTGCAGGTACAATGCTAGGAGGATAAAATATGGGTGTAGCGTACATTAAAAGTGTTAAGAAAACTCCGTATAAATGTTGAAGATCCCGGAAGAAGACATTCACAGTGGCCAGTATCAGTCCCACCCCTATGGTGAAGAAAAGTAACGCAAGGATAGGTAAACTGGTGAAGATTATGTAAATTGTAAATGGAGCATGGGTAGCGGCCATGACTAAAAATAACACCACCAATGATAGTAAGAAGGTTACAAAGTTGGATAATATTGCCGAAAGGGAATAAATATACTTTGGCACATAAACTGTTTTTAAAATTCCGGCACTACCCCTTATGGATCTCATGGCAGCACTGGTTCCCCCTGCAAAGAAGGTGAAAATTAGCCGACCAGTTAATAGATAAACTGGATAATTTTGAACTCCCCATCCTTTAAATATAGTTGAAAATATGATTGTAAGCACGATCATGGTAAGAAGGGGTTCTAAAAAACTCCAAAATATTCCTAAAACAGATTTACGGTATTTAGTTTTTATGTCCCTGCTTACTAACTGGTAAAGTAGGAATTTATATTTTCTAAAATTGTGTAGAAATCTGTGTCCAGTGACGTTCCCTGCCATGTTCAACTTCCCTCGTAACCATTGCCTATTTGATGATATTCAAAGCCAAATTCTTTCAGTGTTTCCTTATTATACTGGTTTCTGCCGTCGAAAATTATTTTATTAACCATCCTTTTACTCATTTCCTCAAAGTCCGGACTTCTGAATTCCTTCCACTCAGTTAATAATAGTAAAGAATGGACACTATCCAGGGCATCATACTTATTTTTTGCATATTTTACCTTTTTATTATCTTCAAAATAGTATTTTTCAGCAACTTCCATTGCCTGTGGATCATAAACCTGCACTTTAGCCCCTAATTCACATAACTTGTTAATGGTGACCACTGAAGGTGCTTCTCGCATATCATCAGTACCAGGTTTAAAGGAAAGGCCCCATATTCCAAAAGTCAACCCAGAAAGGCTTTCCCCAAATTTATCTACTACTTTACGTACTAAAGTTAGTTTCTGTTGATTGTTAAGTGCTTCAACTTCTTTTAAAATGTTAGCGTCATACCCCTTATTAGCTGCGATTTTGATCAAAGCTTTAACATCTTTAGGGAAACAACTGCCTCCATATCCACAACCAGCGTACAAAAAATTGTATCCAATCCTTTTATCACTACCTATACCCTTTCGAACGTTATTAATATCCGCACCTACCTTTTCACAAATATTGGCTATTTCATTCATGAAGGATATTCTGGTGGCGAGCATGGCATTGGCTGCGTATTTAGTCATTTCTGCACTGCGAACATCCATGGTGATGAATCTCTCATGGTTGGTGGTGAATGGAGCGTATAATTCTTTCAAGGTTTCAATTACATTTTCATTACTTGATCCAATTATTACCCGGTCAGGTCGCATGAAATCTTCCACCGCAGATCCTTCTTTTAAAAATTCTGGGTTTGAAACTACTTCTATGTTGAATTTAAGATTTCTTTGCTCTAGTTCTTCAAGTATGGTTGTTTTCACTTTATCTGCGGTTCCCACTGGAACCGTGGATTTGTTAACCACAATCAAGTCATGGTTTACCAATTGACCTACCTCTTTAGCAGCATCCAGAACATGTTGCAAATTAGCACTGCCATCTTCACCCATGGGAGTGCCCACGGCAATGAAACAAATATTAGAGTTATTCAAACCCTCTTTAAGGTTATTGGTGAAGATAAGATCGCCATTAGACTGATTTTTAAGTACTAATTCTTCCAGTCCGGGTTCGTAGATAGGTACTATGCCTTTTTTAAGACATTCTATCTTCCCATTATCAATATCTATGCAATAAACATTATTTCCCATCTCTGAAAAACAGGTTCCCGTGACTAATCCCACGTATCCTGTTCCGATAACTGTAATTTTCATATCGGTCCACCTGAAAGATAGTTTATCTTCAAACTGAGTTTATTTTCTTAATGACAAATCTTTTTCCATTTCTTGAAATGAATAATACTTTGCCGCTGCAGCAAAATCCATTAATATTTGCATTTTATTAAGATATGGATAACGATTTTCTTTTGTCATAGTTATCATATTTCCTTTACGATAATATTTGTCAGCAGAAAATCGTTCATTTAATAATTCTTTGAAACATTCTATTAGATTAATTTGTTTTTCGTGATATAAATTGATGATTTTACTTATTTCTTCATTAATGAAATAATCTAACTCGTTTAAGCCTATAACTTTTATAATATTTCGGTCGAATTTGTCAAGTTCGTTGAACTTATTCCTTAAGACTTGCTTTAAGTTTTCATTAACATAACCATAATCCCACAAGAAAGGATCTTTTTGATGGTATGTAGAATCAAGTTTTGTTAGATGGGGTTTTACATCGGTTTGAGGTAATGAATCCCCAGCAAACGGAATAGTTAATAATTTAGGTTCAGAACGTTGCAATATTTCATAAACAAATTCTTTGAAAGCATTTTCATCTCCGTGTTCAGCATACAATAAAGCAAACCATGTCTCATATTCTGTGAAGAACAACGGAAAGAAAAAATTTTTATGGAAAAGAATTCTTCTTGCAAACCACCTATTACCTGAACATATTTTATCTATTGTATATCTTTTAAAAGCATCCATGCCTAATTGAGCAATTACAGAAAAGTTGGATATTTTTCTAGTATAACCAATTACAAAATCTTTTGAATTCCAATCTCCTTGGGCCATATAAAATGTTAAAGCATAGTCTTTATACTCATTAGTATTTGGACGTTTATTATTTTGAGGAACAACATGAAAATGTTTGACATTAAGAACTTTGGCCACTTTTTTAGCAATAACTACATCTGGATGAGTGTCTTGACCAGAAGTACTGCATTCAAAGGATATTCCCTGCTTTTTACATATTGGTGAAAGAATAGCTGCAGTTAATCTAGAATCTAATCCTCCAGTTAATCCTAAAGTTATTTTTTCAAAGTTAGGTTTCAAACTAACTAAATTTGCCTCCACAAAATTAATCAAACTATCATAATAATCATCAAATAACTTGTGTTTATTATTGTTATATGAATCTCTAAACCATTGCGGAATTTCAATAGATTCTTTTCTTTCTATTAATATTTTACCTTTTTTAAAATATTTAGTATCTTGTGGGAATATCCTCTTTATCTCTTTAAAAATAGTATTTCGTGGAAAATCTCTTGGTGTCCACTCCCTGAAAACAGAATCTTCTATGAAATCATAATCATAATGATGAACGAAAGGTTTTTCCCTAAATTTTTGAATACCATCAACAATTAGTTTTATTTCTGTTGAAATTACATCACAGTTCTCGTCTTCATAATGAAATAATTGCCTTACACTTAAAGGAGGAGTTCTAATAAATCCATTACCTTCTTTATCTATCGAAATTATTTGGTAATCACCAAAAAATTCTGTTGAATCGTTTAACTGATCAAAAAATACGCTTATATCTGGATTCCTTAGATCATTGTTAACATTAACAATTCCATTAACCAACAAAAGTCTATCTTCATCAGCAAAATAAGAATAACCATAAACCTCATGATCAATATGGTCATAGGGATAAATATAAATGATAAAATTAGAAATTTCAAATTTAATGGCCTCTCTAGAAATTAAAGAAGGAGCATCAGAAGAGTTTAATAAGTGTTCATTTATTTGTTCATCCTTAAATGAATCTTTTTTTGAAATCAGAATAAAATGCATATTAACTCCTCATTTAATTTTCTTCCTTAATTATTCATATGTATAATATGGAGAGGGGAGACTAAATGTTAGCTTGAACCTTATAACCATTAGTTAAGTAATCACTATAAAAATCATTTAGATAGTTTAATAACCCATTTATACCGTGATTTTTAACATAAGCGTTTTTTTCATTTAACATTCAACCTTTTTTTAGCATCAATCACCCAAGGCCAATGATTTATTTCATCCAAACATAACTCCTTAGTCATCTGTCGAGTTTTTTGTAATTGTTCAACATTATTTTGAGTTCTCTTTTGGGGCCTATGATGATAAAGATGGTATAATGTATCGTCGATTCTATATTGTTTTAGGTTAAATATATCTGCTCTTAGCATTAGTTCGTTGTCTTCGCCACCCCAACCAGTGAAATATTCATTTTGCATTCCAATATTTATAAAAGAATATTTATTCCAGAAAACAATACCTCCATCAGCCCAAGGCCTATTCTGTTCAGGAGTTTTGACTGTGTTAAAATCATAGTTTTTTATGAAAGTTTTCTTATCAACTATATCATTAACTCTTTTATTGAATGGATGGACAACATCATAATGCTTATTTAATAAAAAAATAGCCATATTAATATTTTTTTTCTTCGTTAAACAATCAACATCATAATAAGCAATGTAAGGAGTTTTAGCTTTATCCACACCCCTATTAACAGCTTTAGCTAATTGGAATAAGTCTCCATTTGAATTTGTGTGGACAACAATAAATGATTTAAATAATTTGGAAAATTTAGAAGTTAGAAAATTTCTAGCTGAGACATCTGCATGTTCAGATATTATTATATTATTAATCCCTATTTTACTTAAATAATTCAAAGTAATATCCAGATTCTCTTCACGATCCGGATCATTTGTTTTTCGGTAGGGTAGAATTAATGTTAAATCATCATATCGTGTGGAAGGGTTAAACCCCTGCAGTTGGATATATAGTTTAAAAATTCTATCTTTTTTATTTACCGAAAAATTTTCTAATTTGAGATACAAATTGTTAATACTCAATTTAAATCGTTTATTGATCCGATAAGCAATATTTTTCGATTTGTATTTTATATAACCAGTAAAAGTTAGGTGTTCTGACAATTCGTTTTTATTTGAATCTAATATTCGTTGTAAATCATTTTTTTCTTTTTCTATTTTATTTTGAGTTTCTATGAAATTTTTAATAATCTCAGACAGTGAAATTGCATCATTATATCTTTTATCGACTATATTATTAAAAAGTGGAGTTAAATACCTTTTATTGAGTTCTATATCATATTTATTGAATTCCTCGATAAGAAAACCTATTGTTTCTAACAATTCTCTTTTTTCAATTGAACTTGTATTACTTATAATAAAACCATCCATCCAGAATTGTAAATGTCCCTTAAAAAGAGTTGGATAAAATTCTTCTTTCCCATAATTCTTCAATAAATCGAATGTTTTATGGTATGCCTGAATCATACCCATTAAGTTTTTCTTATTCCTATTTCGACTTATGCCTTTATCACCTTTTGAATCACGTATTCGATTATAATTAAACAAAAAACGATTATTTAAGTATACAATTCCATTTGCTTCTAGAAAAGAATGGACTACGAAAGTCAGGTCTTGGGCAGGAACACCTTCTGGAAATCTAATATCATTTTCCACAATGAAACTTCTTTTAAATATTTTTGTCCATACTGACGGAGGAATTGTAAAGAGTCCAGGTTCTTCATCAATTTTTTTGACTTTTATTTCATCTAAATCTCCAAAAATACTGTGACATCTTTGGATTTTATTTTCAAAAACATAAACATATCTACTAAATACAATATCTACATTTTCCGCAACGATCCTATTATATAAGACTTCACAAGCATCCTCAGTATAATAATCATCAGGATCAAGGAACATTAAATAATTTCCATTAGAATTTTCAATTCCAATGTTTCTTGGCTTTCCAGCAGCTCCGCTGTTTTCGGGTAGATGTATAGCCTTGAAATTTTTATATTTACTAGCATATTCGTCCATTATTTTCCCACTATTATCAGTGGAACAATCATTCACCATAATAACTTCTAGATGTTCTAAACCAATACTTTGTCTTATAATTGAGTTTAAAGCATTTCGAATATAGTTTTCTACATTATATACGGGGATTATTATGCTTATTTTGAATTGACTATTATCTAAAAGTGATTTTAGATATTTGATTTGATCATTAGCTCTGATTGGATATATATACAATTTTTCTTGATTATTCATACAATCAACACAACAATAATATTTGATTATTATAATTTGAACTGTTTATAATTAAACAATTTATATTTCAAACTATAGTTCTCTAATAATCTTTTTTCAATATTTTAAGAATTTTTTAATCCACTTTTTGGCATAACTTAACGATTGTGAGCATTTTTGAAGTTTTTTCAATTAATTTTCGTAGTTGTTCTTTGGTTTTTATGGATAGTGGAGATAATTTTCGTTCACTTTTTTCCAGATGAATTTTATTGGATTGAGTTGTGGAAGGTATGGTGGGTAGAAATAAGAGGTCTATGTTGAGTTTTCCTGCGGTTTCAGTGGTTAGTTTGGTGTGGTGGGCTCTGAAGTTGTCAAGTATGATCATTATTCTACCATAAGAGTTTACTGTTCTTATTTGTTTGAGGAAAGCATTTATGTCTTCTTTTTTGGAATTTCTTTGAAATCTATTTTACTTTGTCATTTTATAGCGTAAAATCCCATTGTATTGGATTTTAGACAGGTGCTGTTTTTGGTTATAGTGGATTTGGTAATTGACCAAACTCTTTGAGTGTTGACTGTGTTTTGTGGTGAAAATTCGTCAAAAAACCTATTAAATCATCTTTTTTAGTTAAAGAGTGGTTTATGTTGTTTTTAACTGGTTTTCTGCATCTGGTGGTCTTCTGTAATCTTTTGAGTAGGGTTACCGAATTTTTAATCCCATATTTCTTAAAATGATCCCTACTTGTTTAGGCTGTATTCAACTCCAAATTCTTCATGAATCATTTTTCTGATTTCTTTGGTTGTCCAATCGTTTCTTTCTTTTAAAGTTTCTTTAATGCTTTTTTCTTGGTCTGTGAGTTTTGATCGTCTTCTCCCTACAAATCAGGTAATAAGACCTTCATTCAATCTTTCCAGCCGGTTTTTATGAATCGAATAATTCAAAGAACAATTAAAACAATTAATTAAATATAAAGTGGAAGATAAAATTCGGTTTCCATACATTTTTTTCCACAGCAATATCCAATTAAAAATATTATTCCTCATCCCAATTTGTCACTATATCTGTCTAAACTGTGATTTCTTTCTAAACAACCATAAAATTAGCCGATGTGAGTATTATTTAATTTCAGATACTTTATTATACACTATTTAAAGTATATGGAATCATTAAAGTTACTAGGATTAATAAACCTTTTTAAATTTAACCGCAAGAATTCCATACCTTTTTTCAGCATTATCATGATCATATGGTACATTAACATGAATACTTTGATATAAGCCATTTTCAGATTTTTCGTAGTGCCTTTCATCTAACACCTTAAAAGGCTTAAATTTTTCTGTAATATTAAACGAAAAAGAAATGGGTTCACATTCAGTGGGTTCATGATTAACATCAGTTAATAATAAGAATAACCCTCCCACTTTCAAAACCCTTTTAATTTCAGATATTGATTTTTCCAGATTGTCAACATGATCTAATGAATTAAAACTACAAACAACATCAAAATAATTATCGAAAAAAGGAATATGCTCACTTCCTGAAGATACATAATTCATATTATGTTTGTCAGTACCTAACTCCACATAATCATCTGCTAACGGATCCAGTCCTATCCTTTCCTTTGCCATATCTGCCCATTCTAAACTTCCTCTAGGACCACAACCAATATCCAGTATTTTTTTACCATTAAAATAATCTTTATCTAAACCAAAAAAAGTTGTATAGAAATACTCATAATGATCATTACTAAGATTACCTTCATTTTCTTTGGTTTTAAGCCAATAATGAAGTTCACTTTCTCCTTTAATTGAATTATTATCATAATTTTCTATTAATTCATCTTTTCTAAAAATTTTTTTTAACTCAAGAATTTGGCTTGAAATGCCATCATTTTTTTGTGCATATACCCAATTTCCTTTTTCCACAAAATTATGATAACTTGGATGAGTTTTCACTAATAATTCATAAATTTTCCTTACATGAGCTGTGTTCCTTTCATCGAAAGGCATTTTTTGAACTTTTTCAGAATTTTTAAAGCTTGGACTTTTATTGAAAGTCAAGTTAATATCATCAAAAATTATCCAACCTCCAGGTACGAGTAATTTATCAACAAGAAAAAAAGCAAACCCATCATTAAACCAATCATGAACTCCATTAATATAACATAAATCAAATGTAGGAGCAGAATTTCGTTCAATTAACTTCATTAATCGCCAATTATAGGAAGTAGGCTCATGATAAATTGTAACATAAGAAAACAATCCTAATTTTTTCAAGACAGATTCAATATTCGGCTGTTTATTTCGTGCAAGTTCTAGAACTATTGTTGTAAGATGACCATTTTTCATTTCATCCAAACTACTTGCAATATAACAGGAAGATGCTCCATACGAAAACCTTAATTCTAATATATTCTTCAACTTTTTTGATTTGATAAAACTGGTCATTTCAGTCGCTTTATCCAAATCCATTTCGGAAATACTATCAACAACAGCATATACTTGTTCAAGATCCATAACGATCTAACTCCACTATTGAAACTTCTCACTTGATTACTTATTATTTTTTTATTTTTTGTTGGGGTAGTTTTTCATATTTTTTTATCAATACTTAAAACCGCATTAAATGTGAAAAATATTTCCAGTATACATTTTTAGCAATATTATATTATATTCTTTTCCAATATAATACTATATTAATATCTATAAAGTTTATCCTATTAATATTTATAATTTAGACTTGTACAATTTAAGCTTAATGGTTAAATTATTATAAAAATAAAACATGGTTTGTCTTACATTTATTCAAATCATCTTGCATATAATCTTTAAATTGTTAGTGGAAGAATGTAAGGTATTTTATAATCTTATGATTTAATATCATAGTCTCTTGATCGATTGTTCTGATTGAATTAATATTCTCGATTTTCTAATTTTCAAGAATCAACAAATCATTTCAAAAATACCGATCTTTTATATTAAGTAAAGTATTACTAATTTTGTATCAGTTCCATTAATATTTAATGAAAAAAATATAAATTATTGAGGTGGTGAATATGGCGTCTTTTATGAGTCCTTTGAACTTTATAAAAAAAGCAAATAGAACATTTAATGTATATCTCGGTAATTATAAGAGAATAGATTCTTTTTTAAATTCATATGAAAGAAACCAAGAAAAGACAGAGGCCTTTTTAAAAGCCTTCTTAGATATATACGGAGAAAACCAAGCTAAAAACGAAGAATTCATAGAAAAATA
>SWCH01000984.1_pt1 | contig 19786 bp, 15 predicted proteins | sample 4690051 | NCBI WGS metagenome assembly SWCH01 (sample SAMN10267282, study PRJNA491770) | bioreactor metagenome | isolation source: DHS bioreactor inoculated with | place: Japan: off Shimokita Peninsula | reverse complement strand
CATATCCCCAATTATCATATGCTTTTTTTGCTGCTTCAATAACTTCAGCATTATCTGCTAAACCAAGATAATTATTTGCGCACATGTTTAGAACACCATCAACTTTAGTAGTATCTATTTTGCTGCTTTGTGGTGTTGTTATTATTCGTTCTTCTTTCCAAAGACCACTTTCTTTTATATCATTTAATATATCTGTATATAATTGTTTGGTTTCGCCGTACATATTTTTATCCTCTCTTTATTATTTTTTTGTAGTCCAATCAAGTATTACCTTCCCTGATTTTCCGCTTGTCATTGCTTCAAATCCCTCAATGAAATCTGTATAGTGATATCTATGTGTAATAACAGAAGAAATATCCAATCCCGACTTTAACATAGCAGTCATTTTGTACCATGTTTCAAACATTTCTCTTCCATATATACCCTTTATTTGAAGCCCGTTAAACACTACTTTATTCCAATCTACAGATGTTCCTGTTTCTTGAATTCCAAGCATTGCTATTTTACCCCCATGGGTCATGTTGTTTATCATGTCATTTAAAGCTATTTCATTGCCTGACATTTCAAGACCAACATCAAAACCCTCTTTCATACCAAGCTCTTTCATAACATCACTAAGACTTTCTTTCTTAGTGTTAACAGTTCTTGTAACTCCCATATTTTTTGCAAGTTCAAGTCTGTAATCATTAATATCAGTTACAACTACATATCTTGCACCTGCATGTTTTGCAACAGCTCCTGCCATAATTCCAATAGGACCGGCTCCTGTAACAAGCACATCTTCTCCGAGTAAATCAAATGATAGTGCCGTATGGACAGCATTGCCAAATGGATCAAAAATACTAAATATTTCTTCAGATATTGATTTATCACAAAGCCAAACGTTTGTAACCGGCAAGGAAACATATTCAGAAAATATTCCTGTCCTATTTACTCCTACGCCCTTGGTATCTTTGCATAAATGTCTTCTGCCAGCCAAACAGTTTCTGCACTTCCCACAGACGATATGGCCTTCTCCGGAAACTAAATCCCCTACATGCAAATCCTTTACTCCTTTGCCAAGTTCTACAATTTCACCTACAAACTCATGCCCAATAGTCATTGGAATAGGTATAGTATCTTGTGCCCATTGATTCCAAACATAAATATGCACATCAGTACCACATATAGCTGTTTTGCGAATTTTTATAAGAACTTCTCCTTCTCCAACAGTTGGTATATCTACTTGTTCAAGCCACAATCCAGGTTCCGCATATTTTTTTACCAGCGCATCCATTTTAGCCATACAATCACCATCCTAAAAATTTTAATTTTTATATAATTATTATAAATAAATAATACTATTATAATGTATTCATGTCAAGTGCCAAATATGCGATATGTTTTCGAATTATGAACAAAACAATCTCATATAAATAAAAGCACTTTATTTTAAATACAGTGCTCAGGCTGTTAAAAAAATCAGCCTGCTGCGTTACTGTTCAGACAGGCTGTTGAAAAGTTTGTTATAGTAATATTTTTACTTCATAGATATTATTTAAACAAAAATTATTAACACAACTTTCTACAAATGATATTATTTCATCTTCCGAATGTTTTTTTACCCTAGAACATATAATTGCTAAATCTTCGCAAATATAACACTTACGCCTCTTCATGTTGAAATCAGCTCTACTTAATACACAATAATTTTCGTCATAAACATCTATATCTACCAATCTTCCCAAACCATGATTTTCCTCTATACTTACACACAACTTTTTTAATTCAAATGAGTCAGCATCAACAACCAAAATTGACATAGGACCTTCAAGAGATGTGTAAGAATTTTCAAATAAAATCTTATCACTGATTACATCAACCAAAGCTTTGTAAATAATCTTATTTATTTTTTTTGTTACATCATTAATTTTATTAATTCCCGGATAATTTATCCTTATACAAATTATTGGCTTTTTATATTTATTAACTAACATTTTTTGATAATCCACTCTAGAATCTCTATCTTTTAAAAATAATTCAACTATATTATTTATTCTATTCATTCAATTTACCTACCTAATTTACAAAGAAAATTAAATAAAAAATTCTTTTTTTACTTTACTGAGAAAAACTGTACATGCTAATAAATCAGCACTCCCCCCAGGACTTATATTTTCTGCTTCAAATTGTTTTGATATTGAATCTATATTTTTTCTACCATTTTCAGAATACATGCCGCCTATTTCTATTATATACTTGCTTAATCCCTGTACTTTCTTCAAAACATCAGCATCATGTCTGTATAATATGGTGCTGTCCTCCAAATATTGCATAATAGTTATTAATGTTTGAACCAGCCTGTCATTTTCATTTAAGTCGTAGCATCCATCATATGTATTAAGCGCTACGTCAAAAATAACAGGAAATCCCATTTCAGCTTCACCTCGTATGCCTGTGTAACCATATTTAAGAAATGTTTTTTCACCATTTGACAATGGATATTTCTTATTTTTAATTTGATATAACTCATTTTCTACTATTCCAGAAATCATATTCTTAATTATATTCTTAATATTTGTAAACTCATTTTCATTATAAAGGGCATTTGAAACTGCTGAAACACATAGCCCCATTGAAAATATTAAGCCTTTATGTGTATTTACATTATTTGTTTTTCTAAACATTGCTTTTTCTGCTCTTACACCTACTGGTCTAATAGTTTTGAAAATTTCTTCGGCGCTTTGATTGCAGTATGACTTTTTAGCAAAGTTAAGAATGTATGGAAATAAAACCACTGAACTATTAATAAAAGTATAAAAATTCATATCCTTGTGAGAACCATTAGAAACTGGTGAAACAAGTCCAAATGAAGGATAACATGATACTTCATAAAGCATCGACTCTATTGCAAATTCTGTTAATCTCAAGCATATTTTATTTTTATTAACATCTGACATGATATCCTCCATAGATTGGTCACATTACATTTGATATTTATTTTTACACAGTATTTATATCTTGCTATTTTTTTATTTGCCTAATTACATCAATTACAGTGCCGTCTCTATATTCTACAACTGCTACAACCTTATCAGTACATTCAATTGGTTTTGGTACACCTGTAACTTCTTCTGCCATTTGTTGTAGTTTTTCTATTGGAATAATTTTTATGTTAGATTTGCTTAAATTTTTCTTTAATATTTCGTAATTTTTATGCTTTGGATTTATTGAAACACCTAATTCAGTTACAACTAATGCTATAGTTTCTCCTGGAGTACACAATGTGAATACTTTTTTTACTATAGATGGTGTTCTTCCTCTAAAAAGAGGTATGGTTACTATAGAAACTTCCGCACCTCCGGCAACATCAGGTCCGCCGCCAAGTCCTCCAAGCATTTCCCCGCTGGAACCGGTTAGAATGTTAACATTAAAATCAATATCTACCTCTAAAGCAGCTAAAATTCCTATATCTAATTTATTAACCATACAGCCTTTGTTATGTATATTAGAATATACATTATTATCACATTCTACTATAGTATTATTTTGCCCTAAAGCTTTTGCAGATTCTTCATCAAATGATTGAACGACTTCCAAAACTTTAACTAAACCTTCATTATGAAGATGTACTATTGCAGCTGGAATTCCACCTATAGCAGCACCAGCCTTTATATTTTTTTCTATCATTTTTTCTCTTAAAAATTGAATACATGCAATTGATGTAGCTCCAACTCCTGTTAAAAATGTAAATCCATCATTGAAATATCCGCAATTAGCAATTACATTTGCAGTATTTTTTGCAATCAAAAGATCTCTGGGATTTTTAGTAACTCTTGCCGCACCTTTTCCAATTGATGTACTATCTCCAATTTGATCTACTACAACTACATAATCTACCTCATGTTGTGATATTGATGCAGGGGTACAAGGAAAATCAACTAATGTGTCCGTAATCACTACAACCTTATCAGCACTTTTTGCATCAATCATTGCATATCCTAATGAACCGCAAGCATTAGGTCCTGAAAATCCATTAGCATTGCCATAATCATCGCTAGCAGAAACTGCTATAAATGCAACATCGATGGAAAGTTCTCCTGTTTCTATAGCCCTTGGACGGCTTCCATGAGTACGAAGAATTACTGGTTCATCCATGAACCCTTCTATTACAGCATCTCCTAATTGTCCTCGTATACCACTTGCTTCAATTTTAGTAATAATTCCTTCTTTCACAAAATCAACTATAGAGGGATTTTTAATATTAATAACTGCACTTGGCGCAAATTTTAATTTTTTTATACCCAACTCTTTTATAGCAGTTAAGACTAATCCAATTACTTTATCCCCTTCTCTAAAGTGGTGATGAAATGAAATCGTCATTCCATCCTTCAAACCACTGGAAATTATAGCATCTTTTATTGTTTGCTTTATTTTACTTTCACCCGGTATTATTTTAGATTGTCTTTTGTTAACTTTAATAATGGAATTTGATTCTTTTTTAAACGGTCCCATATAAGGGGTTATCTTTCTATCTCCTATATATTCTGGTATTTCTCTTCCCAAACTGTTTATAGCCATTATAATTCACCTCCTACATATAAACCTGAAGCTTCTGCAAGTGCCATTACTCTCCTTGCTCTCTCAACTACAGGAGCATCTATCATTTTACCATCTAATGCAACTACCCCAAGGTTTTTCTTGTTTGCCTCTTCCAATGCATTTAATATCCTCTTTGCACCTTTTATTTCTTTCTCGTTTGGAGTAAATACATTATTTACAGGCTCAACCTGTCTTGGGTGAATTAAATATTTTCCATCAAACCCTAGTTTTTTTATTAAAATAGTATCTTCAATTAAACCTTCTTCATTATTTATATCTGAAAAAATAGTATCTAGTGCTTGTACTCCAGCTTCTCTTGCTGCTAATAATATAGCATTTCTTGCATAAAACATTTCTAATCCTTCAACTGAACGAGTTGTTTTCATGCTTGCTGTAAAATCTTCTCCCCCAATTGAAATGGCAACAATTCTTTTGCTAGATTTTGCTATTTCACGAGCATTTAAAACTCCTGTATGTGTTTCCATACCTGCTATTATTTTAGTACTTCCTACTTCTATACCTGCTTCGGCTTCTACTTTGGAAATATATTCATCAGCAATTTTTACATCTTTTGGTTTTTCTATTTTAGGAAATCTTATTACATCTGGTTTTACTCTTACTATGGCTTCTAAATCTTGCTTGGCAAAAGGTGTATCCATACCATTTACTCTAACTATTATTTCAATATTTTCTGGTCTTTTCTTTTTTAGCGTATTAAATATTAAAAACCTTGCAGCATCTTTTTCAGTAACAGAAACAGAATCTTCAAGGTCATAAATTATACAATCTGATCCATAAAAAGGTGCTTGAGAAATACTTCCTGGTTTACTAGCACTTACATACAATAATGATCTTCTTAATTTTTCTTTTTCCATGTCAATACCTTCCCCATTCAATTTCTGTCATTTCTGCTGACCTGCACAGTGATGCTTGAATTCTTGATTTAATAACACTATCTAAAGCACCTTTATCATTAATTTCCACAATTGCATCCTTTATATCAAATTCTTTTAATACATTATTAACAGTTTCCAGAATTGAATCTCCAAATTGCATTTTAACAATACTTTCAAGTTCAATTTTTATACCTTTATCCGGATTGGGCTTTGTTACCACATATAAATCACCGGACTCTAAACTACCTGCATAACCTAATATTTTTAGTTTCACAATTACACCTCCTGTTTAATTTATAATTAACTATTTTGAATTTTAAATATTATATCTTTTGCTCTTTCACTACTTAAATAATTAAAAGTTGTTTCTGGAACTAAGCCTTTTAAACCTTCATCTATACCAATTCTTTTGATGTAGTCTCTTACAAAAGAAGCGCTTATTGCTTTATTTTTAAATTCTTTTCTTGCTATTTCAATTACTTCTATATTAAATTTAGGTAAAATAGTTTTCATTAAATTATTATATTGATTTGTTACCGGACAATATGGCTCTTGACCTATAAACCTCTTTGTAATATTTAATGCAGGTGCAATATGCTTAGCAAAGATTCTTAAATCTAATTCTGCATAAGCATTAATTTTTTTATGTTCTTCTTTTAAGAAATATGTAGGAAATGTGCTGGAAGATATAATGTATCTGCCACTATTATGTAGTAAAACATTATCTAAATTTTTAATACCTTGCTTTACTAATTCATATCTAACATCAAATGTAAAAATTGATTTATCTTCCTCGACAATAAAAATATGTAGTAAATCACATTTATTTGCAGCATATTCAATTATATATTTATGGCCTAGTGTAAATGGGTTGCAGTTCATTACAATTGCACCTATGTTTTTATTATAATTCTCATTTTTGTCTAGAGAAGTTATATAATTTTTTATGCCATCTTTCATATTTTCTAGAAGTACAACATCTTCTGTACCTTCTACTATATTAAATCCTAAACTTTGAAAAAATATTGCATTATTTGGTTTTGTATAAACATGTAGATTATAAACTTTTCTTTCAAATTGTTTATTAATTAAATGTGATACAATAATATTTAACGCATTTAATCCTCTTAATTCTTCGCTGATTGCAAAACATTTAAGAATATTTCCACTATATGCACCGCAACCAACCATTTCATCATTTGTATTGTAAAGACCTACAGCGTACTCAATATCTTCATCTAATTCCAAATTAAACTCACTTAAAAACTCTTTTAAAATTGCTTTATCTGATATATCATTCAAAAAAACTTCTTTAATTAAAAAATCATTCTCCATATTTACCCCGCTCTAATAACTGTCTCTGTGTAAAAATAATTTACACAGAGACAGTCTAATAATTATAATTTACTGCATTTTAGCACATCACACCTCAAGCACCTTGAAGCTTCCAGCTTTAATTGTTCATCGCTAAATCCTATTTCACATTCATCGAATTTATATTCAAGATTACCTAAATTAACAAATTTTAATTCTTCTCTTGCTTGTATTTCTTCGTTTAATTCATGTGACATTACTCGTTGATGTAATTTAACAGAAACTACTTGACCATCTCCTCCTAAGTATTTATCTATAGAGCAGGCGGCAAGTTTTCCATCATTTGAGCATTTTACAACAGAATCGGGGGCTGCTGTACAGTCACCGCCTGCAAATACATATGGCAAACTGGTAAGCCCTCCAAATACTGCGGTTATTCCTCTTGGATTAACAACTTCTTTTAAATCATCTTTAAAGGCTTCACAATCTACGCTTTGACCTATAGCTGATATAACAAAATCTGCTTTTACTATTATTTCATTGTTTTCATTGTATTTAGGATTAAATCTTCCATTATTAATAACTGATGAACATTCTTTGAATATTATTTCGTATGCCTTTTCATCTTTGCATAAGATTTCCTTAGGGCCCCAGCTATTATTAATAAACACATTTTCTTTTACAGCTTGTTCTATTTCTTCATTGCTTGCGGGCATTGATTTTCTATCTTCTAAACAAAACAATTTAACTGTTCTTGAACCAAGTCTCACTGCAGTTCTTGCTGCATCCATGGCAACATTGCCACCGCCTATAACTACAACATCTTTGCCTTCAAATCCTAAATTCTCATTTTTACTAACTTTATTCAAGAATCCTACTCCTGAAATTACATTTGAAACATCTTCACCAGGAATATTTAACTTTCTGCCGCCTTGTGCTCCAATGCCTATGTAAATTGCTTTAAATCCATCATTCAGCAATTCCTCTTTTGTAATATCCTTTCCAAAAGTAGTATTAGTTTTAAATTTGATTCCTATTTTTCTAAATACATTAAATTCTTTTTCTAATAGGTGTTTTGGTAGTCTATATTCTGGAATTCCGGATACAAGCATACCACCTATTTTGTCATGTGATTCAAACACTGTTACATCATAACCTTTTTTTCTTAAATAAAATGCACATGATAACCCTGATGGTCCCGAACCAACAACGGCTATTTTCATGTTATTTTCTTTTTCAATTTTTGGCACAGGGAATTCTTCATTGTTTTCAATTATTTTATCTGTTGCATATCTCTTAATATTTTTGATTGCTACTGGCTCATCTATTTTTACTCTATTGCAAATTGACTCGCACAAATGATTGCATATCCTACCACATGCTAATGGAAATGGATTTTCACTTTGAATAACTTTATATGCCTCTAAATAATCTCCTTGATATGTTAAATCAATATATACCGGCACTTCTACATTAGCCGGGCAGCCATTTTGACATGAATATCTCATACAATGAATATATGCCTCAGGATCATATCGTTCATATAGACATTCATTACAATACAAACAGGATTTTATTAAGTCGTATCTGTCAGCTTTAACTTTTTTCACCCACATCGAATCTGCAATTAATGGTCTGGCCAATGCCACCATATCAGCTTTATTACTTTCTATAACCTCTTTAGCCACATGGGGATTACCAAGCTTTCCTACTGTAATTACAGGTATATTTATGTGTTTTTTTATATCTTCTGCCAAATAAACGTTAGGTCCATCGGGATACTCTATAGTTGGCTTCCCTCTTTGATCACTATATCCTTTGAGACCTCCATCATCAAATCTAACTCCTGCTGACACATCCATACAATCTATTCCATATTTTTCAAGTTCCTTAGCAAAAATTCTTGTTTGTACTAATGTATTTCCACCTACTATAAATTCTTCAGCGCTTATTCTGGCAAATAAAGGATACTCTGTCCCTACCAATTCTCTTACTCTTTTTAGTATTTCAATATGTATAAACATTCTTCCATATATGTCGCCGCCAAATTCATCTGTTCTTGTGTTAGTTCTCTTAGATATGAAATCTGCCATTGTATATGTGTGTGCATAATGAAGTTCGATAGCATCAAAACCGGCTTCCTTAGCTCTTCTTGCGCCTTCCACAAAATCATCAATAATTTTATAACATTCTTCATTAGCTAAATCAGAAGGTACCATATTTTTACCATGAATTGAATGCGCTATTTGCAAACCAATTTTACAGCCTTCTTTATGGACTGCATCTACAAGTTTTTTTAATCCTTCCACATGATAATCTTCGCTAATTTGCAGTCTTTTACCTGGATGTATATACTTAGAACTCACGCTTGTATGCTCAGTCATAATAAGGCCTACTCCGGATCTTGCTCTATCTACATAGTGATTAATTGTATTTTGAGTTACTATACCTCTTTCTCCTGCTGAATTTGAAAACATAGGTGACATCATTATTCTATTGGGAAGTTCAAGTGTCTTTATTGTAATGGGTGAAAATAATCCAACTTCTTTCATTCGTAACGACCTCTTTCTATTTTTGATTTTATATTATTTTAATTGCTTTAATTTTCGTACTGCTATTTTAATAGCATCATAGAATTGTAAATATCCAGTACATCTGCATAGATGACCTGCTAATTCGTCCTTAATTGTTTCTTCATCAGGATCATCATATTTATCCAATATTGCTTTTGTAGATAATACTACTCCCGGTATACAAAAACCGCATTGTATGGCACCTGCTTCTATGAAAGACTCTTGAATTGGATGAAGTTGTCCATTTTTGCTAAGCCCTTCTATGGTTGTTATTTTTTTGCCATCAGCTTTGGCTGCAGGTATAATACAAGAGTTTACAGGTCTTGAATCTAATATAACAGTGCATGCTCCGCATTCTCCTTCTGAACAGCCTTCCTTGACTCCTGTTAATCCAAGTTTGCCTCTTAACACTTTCAATAGTGTTTCATCAGGGTCTATCATAACAGTTATATCTTCATCGTTTAAATTAATTTTAATCTCTTGCATATTTTTCACCTTCTTCCTGTAATAAATCTTTTCTTGCCTCATATAATGCGTTATAAACTAAATCCCGAACTAATACTTTTCTGTATTCTCCTGTACCTCTTAGTAAACTATCTCTTGGATTTGCTTCATTAAATGCTTCTAATGATGCAGCTTCTATTATTTCTTTATCATTTATATTTTTACCAAGTAAATAATTTTCTGCTTTTTTAGCCCTAAATGGTATTACAGATACTGGTGATATCACTATCTTAGAATTAGTAATTATTTTGTTTTCTGTTTCAATTTTTACTGCTACATTAATAATTGGTAATGCTAATGAATTTCTGGGTGCAATTCTTTCAAAGCATGTTGCATAATCTTGTTTAGGTATAGTAATAAAAATTCTTGTTATTATTTCTTTAGATGAATCTATTGCGCTTTTGCCTACTCCTAAATACAAATCTTCTACATTAACAATTCTTCTACCTTCCAGAGAAGCAACTTCACATCTTGCTTCTAGTGCCACAAAGTTTACACTTGCATCTGCTGCCGGTTGTGCACTTACAATATTACCGGCCAAGGTAGCCATATTCCTGATTTGAGGTGATCCAACGCTTCTGCATCCATCTGCTAAACATTTAAAGGTATTCTTAACCTCTTGGCTCATTGAAATATCTGTACAATTAACGCAGCCACCTATTGATAACTGTCCATTTTCTATTTTTATACCCTTTAATTCTTCTATATTTGTTATGTCAACAAGCACTTCAGCTGCAACTTTATCAGACCTCATCAATAAAACCAAATCTGTTCCGCCTGCAATAACTTTAGCTTTACCTTTATATTCATTTAAATATCCTATTGCTTCTTCTACTTTTGTAGGATACAAGTATTGTTTTACTTTCACCATTTTCGCCTCCTTTATTTATTGTTTAAAGCCCTGTATATCTTTTCCGGAGTTATTGGCAAGTCTTTTATCCTGACACCTATTGCATCTTCAATAGCATTGGCTATGGCAGGAGCAGTCGGTATCAATGTTGGCTCTCCAATTCCTTTTGCTCCAAATGGACCCACTGGATCATTTGTTTCAACGATTATACTTTCAACTTCAGGCATGTCTTTCATAGTCATTAACGTATATTTGTGCAATCCTGTGCTTTGGGGAATACCATTTTTAAACTGCTGGTTTTCATAAAGAGCCCAACCAATTCCTTGAGCAACTCCTCCATTTATTTGACCTATAACTCCATTAGGATTAATAACTTTACCAACATCATGAGCTGCAACTACTTTAATAACTTTTACATGACCTGTATGTGTATCTACTTCTACTTCTACGCCATGAGCACCATATGTATATGCGCTTGAATAATCACCATATCCGGTTGAATCTGCTCCAATTGTAGGTGGATCATAGCTTATATAAGAAGTGACTGGAATTGATTTATTTGTTCTAATAGCTTTTGTACATATACTTTTAAATGAAATGTTATCCCTATCATCTGCTGTATAATATATAACTCCATCTTTAATATCTAATGTATCTTTTGGTCTTTTTAATTCTTCTGCTGCAATATTTATAATTTGTTTTTTTACATCTTCTGCTGCAAGCATTACTGCCTTCCCACCCACTGTAGTTACCCTGCTTGAGTATGTTCCAAGTGCAAACGGACTAGTATCAGTGTCTAATGGCATTACTGTAATATCATCAATGCTAACTCCTAATACTTCAGCTGCTATTTGAGCAAATATAGTTTTAGCGCCTTGACCTAAGTCAGCTTCACCGGAAAAGACAAAAACCTTACCATCCTCATGTACCCTAATCATAGCTGAAGAGCCATCAAACTTACTTCCACCTCTATTGCCGGAAACATGAGTCATACATGCTGTTGCAATACCTCTTTTTATTCTTCCGCCTTGCTCTTCTTTAGGAAGTCTTGTTTTTACTATAGCTTTATTAGCGGCATCTATACATTCTGATAATCCACAACTTTTTATTTTCCAGCCATGTAAGGTTAAATAGTCTTTATGAACTGTGTTTTTTAATCTAACTTGAACAGGGTCAAGTCCAATTTTTCTTGCACATATATCTATAAATGATTCTAAAGCAAAATGAGCCTGACTGTTTCCATATGCTCTAAATCCACTTGTAGGAATCAAATTAGTATAAACTAAATATGAATCTGTTTTTGTAGATTTAAACCTGTATAAACAATCTGTTCTAATGGACATATTCATTAATATTTTTGTCGCAGCCCATGAATATGCACCATTATCTGCAATTATATTTGTTTGTTTGCAAACCATAGTTCCGTCTTTCATCATACCTAATTTTATTTTGATTTTAGGTGCAACTCTTGGTCTTGTTGTTAGCATTTCTTCTTCTCTTGTCAATACTATCTTCACAGGATTTTGTGTGATTTTTGCTAATACAGCTACTATAGGATGAAAATTTCTAATCCATATTTTTGCACCGAAAGCACCTCCTATAAATGGCGCTTTTACAGTTATTTTAGATGGTTCTATTCCTAATGCTTTTGCAATTTCATTTCTACCTTGAAAAATTGATTGCAATCCACTATAAATTGTAAGTCTTCCATTATCTTCCCACTTAGCTATTGCTCCAAACGGCTCCATATATAAACCTTGTACTCTATGTGTACTAAATTCATCTTCAAACACATAATCACATTCAGCAAAATCTTCTTCAATATTACCCCTTGAAAAATGATACTCTTTTGCTATATTATTTTTGCAGCCATCATGTACTAATGGAGAATCTGATTCCATAGCTTTAAATACATCATCAACAACAGGTAATAATTCATATTCAACTTTAATCAGTTTTACAGCTTCTTTTGCTATTTCTTCTGTTACCGCTGCTACTGCTGCTACTTCATCACCAACATAGCGCACCTTATCTGTAGCTAACATTGTAACATCTGCTATTTCAAGCCCAAATTTATTATTTGGACAATTTTTTCCGGTTATAACTGCTTTGACTCCTTCCAAATTTTCAGCTAAGGTTGTATCAATTTTTAATATCTTTGCATGCGGATGGGGAGAACGCAATATTTTGCAATACAGCATACCATGAATCACTATATCGTCTAAGTATTTTGCCTTACCTGTAACTTTTTCTTTTGAGTCTATGAAGCTTTGCTTATTTCCAATATACTTCATAACTAACCTCCCATAATTATTTTTTATCTATTATAAAATCAATTTCGTCCTTTGGGTAATAATCAAATTTATTATTGACAAAAATCATTGCACCTTTAATCATCCTTTTATTGTAAAGTTCAATAGCTTTATCCATACCTTGTGAAATTGACTTTCGGATTTCTTCTTCACTTAAATGTCCAACATCTTTAACTACTGTCATACCTTTTATATCTGTATCATAATCTAATTCTTCAGCTAAACATACTTTTACATTATTACTTTTAATATAAGTTGAATTTGCAATTTCTGTAGCAGCTGCATCGGCTAAACTGCACCTTTCGGCAAGAACAGTTACTGCTGAAGCAACACCTTTTGTTAAGCTTCGACCACCAAATCCACTAGTTGCTATACCTTTTATTTTACTTTTATTTTTAATACTCAATGTATATCTTACTTCCCTACGTGCAATATCATCTATTATTCCAACTTTAAATATTCCATCCTTGTAAAAATCATCAGACTTATAAAATGCAATATCCCCACCATTATTTATTATTGCAGAACTTACGTCTGTATTTTCTATAATTTCTTGAATAACAATGTCTGAAAAAGTTCCTGCAACTGCAGCCATCGGTGTAAATGCGTCATTGCATAAACATTTTACTGATTTAATCATTTGTTTCAATACATGTGGGTATTCATCATATCCTTGCATATCAATTTTATTGATCCATTGTTTTGCAGTATCTAAATAGTTCACTAAACTATCTAATGTTTCAATAGCCTTTTCAGCTCCGATTATACCGGCTTCGACATAGTTTTTTTTATGTTTTTTTGCTGTTATAGTCATTGTGATAGGACCATAATCAACTAGCACTCTTCCATCATTCAAGATTCTATATTTATCTGTTTGTATCATATGGTCCTCCTCAATATCTTTATATAACTAATATCTTTATAATCTTATTTGTTTTCTTCGTAATATTTAAGTGCTCCCGGATGCAATTGAACAGGAGATACATCTTGTAATTGTTCTAAATCAAGACCCTTTAATGAACTATGTATTCCAGTAAAGTAATCAAGATTTTCATGTATTGATTTAACAATTGCATATGCTTCTTCATCTGAAAGTTCTGTATTTGTAAATAATATAACTTTTGCAGCTACAGTTGGAACGTCTTCATCTAAAAAAGTATATTTTTCTTTAGAAATAACTGACTCATATGTTCCAAGTTCATCATTTACTTTATTTATAGCTTCTTTAGATAAAGATAATAAACCTAAATCTAAACTGCTTGAAGCATCAACTACATTGCTTGATGGTACTTGAATAACATTGCTGTATGCTTCAATTTTTCCATCTCTCATTAAATCCAGTGATGAACCCATTGACATAAAATCTACAGTTCCACCCCAAGACCTTATATCATCATAAGTAATTCCATATGCTTCTAACGATTTTTTACCTACGATTTCCATAAATGAATCTTTTGTATTTAAATTAACTTTTAAAGGATATTTTTGATCTTTTATGTCTTCAAAAGATTTAATGCCTGATTTTTGATTCATAATAAAATGCTCTGCTGCTTCACCGTATAAAACTGATAAAGCTCTTAAATTTTCAAGGTTTCCAGGAAAAGGTTCCTTGCCCTCAGAAGCCATTTTTAAAAAGCTTGAATGAGCAATACCTAATTGTACTTTATTAGTACTAACCATAGCAACATTAGCAGCTTCTTGGCCAACTTCATATGCTACAGTTGAACCTGGGTAACTTCTTCTTATAACTTCACTTACACCTTCACCTATTGCCGCCCAAGCTCCACCTATTGATCCGCCAACAATTGTTAAATTAAGTTTATCAATATCTTTCGTTTCTTCAGGCTCATCTGATGATGTTTCTGAAGGTGTTGTTGAAGGAGGTTCACTTGTTGTACCGCTACGGTCACTACAACCAACAAACATAGAACTAATTAAGCTAATAATAATTAACAGGCTTAACGTTTTTCTAAAATAATTTTTTTTCATAATATTCTCCTTTTTATTTTTTTATCAAAAAGCAATATTTTTATCTTGCTTTTTTTTAATTCTTACAGTTTGGATTAAAAAAATTGTTATAAATATTATCAATCCTATTGTAGAAGACATTCCTTCTGGATACATCAACATTATACCTGCAGCAAACAACAGAATTCTAAAAACCGGATTTAAATTATTCTTAAGAAATCCTTCAGAACTTGCACTTAAAGAATACACTCCTAACACACATGCCAATATCATTATATAAGTACCAATGTGAAGAAAATCAGATGGATTTGCTAATAATGACGGGTCATAAACAAACATAAATGGTATTATAAAACATACCATGCCAATGCGGCATGCAGCCCATCCTATTTTAGTAGCACTTGCATCAGCTATTCCTGCTGCAGCATAGCTTGCAACTGCTACAGGTGGTGTTATAGCTGAAAAAGTTGAATAATATACTACAAACATATGTGCAGATATTAATGGTACTCCCAATTCAATCAGTGATGGTATAGCTAGTGATGCAGTAAGTGCATAAGCTGCCGCAACTGGCATTCCCATTCCCAAAAATGTACATAATACGGCAGTAATGAATAACGCACCAAATAAACTTCCACCACCTACACTTAAAACTAAACTGGCAATTTTACCGGTTAAGCCTGTAGTCATTAAGCCGCATATTACCATTCCTGCAACTGCACAAGATAAAGACACTATAATAGCTGATAAAGCACCCTCTTCTAAAGCATCTAATATTGTTTTTAAGCTCATTCTTGTTTCTTTTTTCAAAGAACTTGAAATAATTACACATACTATACCTGCAACTGCTGCAAGTGATGGAGTATATCCCATCATAATCATAGCAACTAATACAATTAAAGGTAATACGAAAAGAAACCCTTCTTTCAATGTTTCTTTTAAATTTGGAAGTTCTGATGATGGCAGTCCCTTTATACCTTTCTTTTTTGCCCTTAGGTGACAAATAAAAAGAAGAGAACCATAATATAATACAGCTGGTATTGTAGCTGCTATTGCTATGTTTTTGTAAGGAATTCCCGCCATTTCAACCATTAAGAATGCTGCTGTTCCCATTATAGGAGGCATTATACCCCCACCTGTTGATGAAACTGCAGAAATAGCACCGGCAAAAACCGGACCATATCCTTCTTTTTTCATCATAGGTATTGTAAAAGAACCAATAGTTGCAACATTTGCAGTTGGACTGCCATTTATCATCCCAAATAAACCTGATGAAACTACGGTCACTTTTCCTGCTCCGCCGGCATATTTTCCTGCTAATGCCATCGAAAATTTATGAAAAAAGGCACCTGCTCCTGAATAGCTAAAAAATGAACCAAATAAACAGAACAAGAAAACAAATGTTGAAGCAACTGCTATTGGTGATGTAAAGATACCATTTGTAGTAAAAACAAGCTGGTCTAATACATCTACCGGTGAAATGAATCTATGACCAAATGAACCTGGTAATAAATCTCCAAATAAAGCATACACCAAAAATACAATACCAATTGTAGGCAGAACATAACCCATTGTTCTTCTTGTGCCATCAATTACTAATATAGCCAAAATTGTTCCAACAACTATGTCAGCAGTACTTAAATCATCAATTTGCGGCCACCTGACTAAATATCTTCCAACTTGAGATGCATAATACACACCTAATAAGACTATTACTCCAGCTATTATATAATCCATTTTTATAATTTTAGACCTGCCTTTATTTTTTGCAGGTGTAAAATACAAATAACACAAAGCTAATATAAAAGTTAAATGTATGGCATAATGTAACTGAGGCTGCATAGATGAGAAAACGCTTTGCCAAAGCTGATAAAGTGACATAGAAACTGCAATCACCCTAATAACTTTTTTATCTGACCCTTCAAGCTTTCTTTTTTTCCCGCCGTCTTTATAATTCAACCAGAAATCTTTCATTATAGCCTCCTTTTATCTTTTTAATTTCGTATACTTATATCTTCCTTCATTTTTTATATTTTCCATTTTTCTTACTGATTTAATATGTCCGCCAATATCATCATACTTTTGTTTAATGATTGTATATTCAATTGGTGCTAAAACAGCTGGTGAAGCTGTGTAATTAAATGGCTCATCAACCATCTTTTCTACATCTGCCAAAAATGTTATACCTCCTCCAGGCATTACAAATGTCTCTGCTCCTGCAATGCTTAGTACAGCATCTCCTTTATGAACTGCTTGAGTAAGCTTTATGGGATTAACTGTAACTCCTGCTCTGGCACTTCCGCCTACTCCTGCATAGTACATTGCTGATACTTTGCTTTCCTCACAATTTCCAGCTGCTAATTTTCTAAAAGATTCTATATCTTCTGGTATTGGAATTTCAAACGGTTTACCTTTATCATCAACTTCAAATAAAGCAATATCTCTCCAAGTTGTTTCTGCCACTAATATCTTCATACCTGATCTTGCTATAGTCATGTCAATGTTTTTTATAGCATCAATAGGACTTTCTATATTAGTTCCGCCCCAACCTTGTCCATGTTCAAAGAAATACCTTCCATTTGTTGCAAGCCTGCCAACCGGTGTTACTCCGCTATAAGGCAACTGTTCTGCCCCAGCAGGATGCTTTGTAAATAACCCTGTAATATGGTGGTCTAAAATTATAGCTTCATCAACTAATTTGCCTAAATATTGTGCAAACAAACCACAGCATGCACCTCCGCAGCCTACTCTCATTTTAGTATCTTTAACACCATTAATTATGGGTGAACTTCCTACCTGTAAATCTAGCACAGCACCATTATCTACTTTTAGCTTTACTTTCTTTTTATTTCCAAGTTCAGCCATAGTTTTAACAACAGTCAATCCGTGAGGCCCTTTTACTCTATTAACCCCTCCTATAATTAAAATTTGGGATCCATATTGTTCTGTACTAATTATTCCAACTTCTTTACCATCTCTTCTTACAATAGCACTTTCATTTCCAATATGCATATTTGTATCTATTTTTATCATCATTGAACTATACGATATTGGAGCTTCTGTAACAACTGTAACTACATCAAAATCATCCACAATTTCTTCAACTATATACGGTGCTGGATGATAGTCAGGATAACTTGCACCTGCTCCAACGGCCGTAATTAACGGTTTGCTGATTGCAATTTTCTCTTTATCAGGCTCTGTATTGGTTGGAATATGCAACGGTCTGTTTCTAAATAAAACCCCGTTATCATTTGTAAACCTTTTGCATGCACCCTCTTTACCGTTAGGTATGATACATCTAACTCCGCAGTTATTACAAACTGCGGAATTAGAGTTAGTATTTTCTACTACTTCAAGTGCATTAAATTTACAAACTTTAATACAGCTTTTACAATCAACACAATTTTCATTGACAACTGCCTTTTTATCAACAATGCTTATAGCATCCATCGGACATACATGATAGCATTCCTTGCAGCCTAAGCACTTATCAATACTAACAAATATCATATTTAACTCCTATATAAGCTTATTTTTTTTTGCTTCAAATATTTTTAACAATCTTTGCTGCTCATTATTTACTATCATGACTCCTTCATCAACGCCCATTCCAGGTTTTCCGGCCATTGCAAAAGGTTTAGTTGCAACTGCAAGGTTTACACAAACTAATGCTGATTTATCTGTTTCATTACACGTCCCGCCTTGATATGCTAAAACTCCATTCTTCTTGCAATATAATACAGCTTCTATTATATTATTAATACCTCCAAGGTCTATTGTTTTAACTTGAATCATATCTGCTCCCTTAGCATCTACCCATTCAACTATTTGTTCATATGTGTTGGCATATTCGTCAATTATTAATTTTAATTTTGAGCCTGCTTCATCTAATTTCTTTCTTAAATATTTCATACCATCTAATTGTTTTTCATTAGATTTTAAATCTATAGGCATTTCTATAAATACTGTATATGGAGCACAAACTTCTTCAACCTTTAATAAATATTCTACAACTTTATCTAAATCATCATTAAATGCATATCCAATACAGCCGTATACATCGTATCTTATAACAGGATTGTAATTTGGATCTCCTATTTCTTTAATTCTATTATTAACCCATTTGGCCCAATCTAAGAATATTTGTCCATCTTCACCTAATTTGGTTTTAACGTTGTTTATAAGACCATGAGGCATCATTCCCACTTCTTTTAAAATCATCTTGTCAACATTTGTATATCTTTCATCACCTGATTGAGCATTAATTCTTACTGGTGTTAAATCCATTTCCAACCCATATTCATCTAATATTACTTCTGCCATTGTAATATTTCTAGATTTTGCTACAGTTTCAAGTATAGCTTGAGTTACTCCATATCTAACAGATGATGGTAATTGTTCTTTATTAAAAAGTTTGCGGTCAAAATTTTCAGCAGTTGATTTAAATTCCTTTATATCCATTCCTTCAAACATTGGAATAACATATTTCTCTATAATTTCAATTAAGGATTCTGCTGAATTAGGTACTTCTCTTCCTCCGCTTGCTGCATATTGAGCAACTGCACAATCACCATAAGCTACATCTCCATTTTCTAATACAAACATAACCGATACTGCTTGACCCGGTTGCCTTATTGTTTTAAAACCGTTAGTTACAGGTTCTCCCTTATATACAAAACCATCAGGTTCAGCTCCTCTTTTTATTGCTTCTTTATCATCCATATAGAAACCTGTTAAACATTTTGTACACAATACTTTTATGACTTTCATTTTATTATCCTCCAA
>SWCH01002460.1_pt1 | contig 19997 bp, 14 predicted proteins | sample 4690051 | NCBI WGS metagenome assembly SWCH01 (sample SAMN10267282, study PRJNA491770) | bioreactor metagenome | isolation source: DHS bioreactor inoculated with | place: Japan: off Shimokita Peninsula | reverse complement strand
ATTAACTTCTGATTCTAATGGAAAAATTATAGATTTTGAAGAAAAACCATCAAGGCCAAAAAGTACAAAAGCATCTATGGGCATATATGTATTTAATTGGGATAAATTAAAAAAATATCTAGAAATTGATGATAAAAACCCCCAATCAACTAAAGATTTTGGCAAAGATTTAATACCTCTAATGTTAAATTCAGGAGAAAATATTTATTCCTATGAATTTGAAGGATACTGGAAGGATGTAGGAACCATTGATAGTTTATGGCAAGCAAATATGGATTTACTAAGCGATGGAGAATTTGAACTATCTGGCGACTGGGCCATTTATTCAAGACATATGGAAAAGCCGCCGCATTTTGTCGGTAAAAATGCATCTGTAAAAAATTCTATTGTTTCTGAAGGAGCTGAAATTTTAGGTACTGTAGAAAATTCAATTATATTTTCAGGTGTTAAAATAAATGAAAATGCAATTGTAAAGGATTCTGTAATTATGGCAGATGTACTAATTGATGAGGATACTGTTGTAAACTATTCAATAGTAGATGAATTATGTGTAATAGGCAAAAATCTTAAAATAGGAAAACCAAGAGAAAAAAAATCAGATATAACTGTAATACCTCGTGAGAGCAGATTAGTAAATCTATAACATTAATAGGAGGAATTTAAATGAATGCTTTAGGAATTATTTTTTCAGACATGCAAGATTGGAACATGACCGAACTTGCATCACACAGATCTGTTGCTGCTATACCTTATGGTGGTAGATATAGACTAATAGATTTCACTTTATCTAACATGGTTAATTCTGGTTTAAATAAAATGTGTATTATTACAAAAAGCAATTATCGTTCTCTAATGGAACATGTTGGTTCAGGTAAGGATTGGGATTTATCAAGAAAAAAAGGCGGGATACTAATATTTCCTCCATATGCTCTGGGGGAAAATCATGGACTTTTTCAAGGAAGGCTTGATGCTCTAAAAAGAGTTTTGCACTACATATCTTCGTCAAAGGAAAAATATGTAGTACTTTCAGATTGTGATATGATATATAACATAAATTATAACGATGTGATTCGATTTCATATTGAAAAAAATTCAGAAATAACTGCTGTATACACAAAAACTAATATTGAAAGAGATGATTCTGTCCATAAAACTTTATATGAAGTAGATAATGATGGCAGGGCAAAGGATATATTAGTTAACCCTATAACTGAAGGAAATTATAATGTTTCACTAAATACTTGGGTAATGAATAAAGATTTTCTTGAAAACTTAATATATGATGCCATTGCACATAATTATAAAGATTTTAATTATGATGTTCTTGCGTCAAGAGTAGATACCTTTAAAATTTATTGCTATGAATATACTGGATACTATGCTCATATTGATTCTCTTAAAAGCTACTACAATCACAGCATGGAACTCCTTTGTAGAAATAAACTTAACAGCCTCTTCTACGCAAAAACTGGTTCTATATATACAAAAACAAAAGATTCCCCACCTACTAAATACGGTATGGAAGCTGAAGTAAAAACTTCTCTAATAGCCAGCGGTTGTATCATTGAAGGTTGTGTTGAAAATAGTATAATTTTTAGAGGTGTAAAAGTTGGAAAAAACAGTGTTATAAAAAATTCAATTCTTATGCAACATACAACTGTAGGCGAAAACACTAGGCTAGAATCAATTATAACTGATACATATGCCATGATAAATGACGAACGTATTCTACTTGGATATTCCAATTGTCCATTTTTTATAAAAAGATATTCCGTTGTATAATAATTACAAATAAGGGGAGTGATATAAATGAATAAAGATAAAGTAAAAATACTTTTTGCAACTACTGAAGCTACACCTTTTATTGCTACAGGAGGTTTAGGAGAAGTAGCCGGTTCTCTGACAAAATCATTGACAGAAATGTATGAAGACGACACGGATATTAGAATTATAATGCCACTATATAAAGAAATAACAGATAGAGCCAATTTTGAATTTATTGCAAGTGCTAAAATATCATTGTCTTGGAGGCAGCAGTATTGTGGAATATTTAAAACTACCATCAATAATGTAACATATTACTTTCTAGACAATGAATACTATTTCAAAAGGAACAATTGTTACGGACATTTTGATGATGGTGAAAGATTCGCATTTTTTTCCAAAGCAGTACTATATGTATTGAATATTATAGATTTTATACCGGATATAATTCATGCTAATGATTGGCAGACATCGCTTATTCCTGTATATTTAAAATCGAAATATTCAACATATCCTGGATATGATAAAATTAAATCTATAATAACTATTCATAATATTGAGTATCAAGGAATATATGACTTAAAAATTGCAGAAGATGTTTTTGATTTATATAACAGCGACATTTCCATAGTTGAATATAATGGTTCAATAAATCTACTAAAAGGTGCCATCGAATCAAGTGATATAGTAAGTACTGTAAGCAAGAGCTATTCTGAAGAAATATTTGATGATTACTTTTCACATGGACTCGCACCTATATTAAAAAGAAATTCTACAAAAGTTAGAGGTATTCTAAATGGTATAGATACAACTCTTTACAATCCTGAAACAGATAAATCTCTTTTTAAAAATTACAATATAAGTTCTTTAAAAAATAAATACAACAATAAAACTAATTTACAAAGGATGGTCGGACTTCCACAAAACGTAGATATTCCTGTTATATCCATAATATCAAGACTTGTTAAACACAAAGGTATGGATCTTATCATGAATGGTATTGAACAAATTTTAAAAGAAAAAGTACAATTTATAATTCTTGGAAAAGGAGATAGGAGTTACGAATTATATTTTAAATCACTGCAGGATAGATATCATGATAAGGTGGCTGCCAGAATTGACTTTAGCTCTGATATGGCAAGAAAAATCTACGCTGGGTCTGATATTTTACTCATGCCTTCCATTAGTGAGCCATGCGGCATTGCTCAAATGATTGCTTCAAGATATGGTACTGTTCCAATTGTAAGGGAAACTGGTGGATTAAAAGACTCTATTCATGATTGCAGCCTAGGTACAGGAAATGGATTCACATTTTATGAGCAAACCCCTGAAAACTTAGTTGGAACAATAAAAAGGTCCCTCGAAGTTTATAAAAACAAGGATGATTGGACTAAGCTAATACATTCTGTAATGACTGAGGATTTTAGTTGGAATCATTCAGCAAAAGAATATCATGATATGTATTTTAACCTAACCGATAAATAAAGGAGCATTTTATGACGAAAAATCAATGAATAAAAATCATATTAATAATAAAATTGATGAGGTAATTTCCCGTTATTGGAACATAGCTCCTAAATTTGCAACGGATATACAAATATATAGAGCCCTATGTATTGTTATAAGGGAAATATTATCGGAAAAAAGATATAAATTTAAAAAGGAAATTGATACAACCCAAAAAAAACAAATATATTACATGTGCATGGAATTTCTAATTGGTAAATCATTAAGAAACAACTTATTTAATTTAAATTTAGAAAGCAAAGTTTCAGAATCACTAAAAAAATACAATGTAGAATTGGAAGACTTATATAAAATTGAAAAGGATCCTGGCTTAGGAAATGGCGGTTTAGGTAGACTTGCAGCTTGTTTTTTAGATTCCTTAGCAACACAGAGTTATCCTGTCACAGGTTTTTCAATTAAATATGAGTTTGGATTGTTTAAACAAAAAATAATAGAAGGATGGCAAACAGAATTGCCTGATGACTGGCTTAGTACATCTGATATATGGCTGGTTCCTAAAATAGAAGAAAGAGTTGTTGTAAAATTTGATGGTGAAATCAAAGAAGAATGGACAAGGGAAGGATTAATTATTAAGCATATAAATGCTACAGAAGTTGAAGCTATACCTTATGATGTAATGATTTCAGGATATCAAAGCAAAGGTGTAAGCTTACTTAGACTCTGGGAAGCACGGAGTTTGAAAAGTATTGATATGAATCTCTTTTCCCAAGGTGAATATATTAGAGCATTATCTGAGGATTCAATGGCAGAAGCTATATCAAAAATTCTCTACCCTGCTGATAACCACTCTGAAGGAAAAATTTTAAGAATTAAGCAACAATATTTCCTTGTATCAGCTTCTGCTCAAAATATTGTTAATGACCATTTTAAAAAATATAATACTCTAGATAATTTCTGCGATAAAGTTGCAATACATATCAACGATACTCATCCGGCGCTGATTATACCTGAATTAATGCGAATTTTCATGGATGAATATTACTGTACATGGGATAAAGCTTGGTATATGGTTACAAATTCTGTATCATATACAAACCATACTGTTTTGCAAGAAGCATTGGAGGCATTAGAAATAGAAACAATTAAAACTAAATTGCCAAGAATATTTTCAATTATTCAAGAAATTAACCATCGCTTTATAAATGATGTGTTGAATAAATACAATGGAAATATGGATAAATCAAACCAAATGTCCATCTTTTCATATGGTAAAATTAATATGGCAAACATTAGCATAATAGGTAGTCATTCTATAAATGGTGTAGCAAAACTCCACTCAGAAATATTAAAAAACACTATATTTAAAAACTTCTATGAATATAGTCCAAATAAATTTACAAATATTACAAATGGAATAACTCATAGGAGATGGTTAAATCAATCAAACCCTGAACTTAAAAATCTAATAAATGATTTAATAGGAACTAGTTACTATTTAAACCCTGAAAACTTATCATTGTTGAAAAAATATAAAGATGATGAAGATGTGCTGTTAAAGATTGATGAAATAAAATATGATAACAAACTTAAACTTACAGATTACATATACAAGAAAAACAATATAATAGTGGACCCTGACTCTATATTTGATATACAGGCTAAAAGACTCCATGAATATAAGAGACAGCTTCTTAACATCCTTAGAATAATTAGTATTATTATTGATATTATAGAAGGTAAAACAGACAATGTTTTACCAGAAACCTTTATTTTTGCAGCAAAAGCTGCTCCAAGTTATTATAGAGCAAAGGAAATAATACATTTAATATGTACCCTTAGCGACTTTATAAATGCAAATTCCTTTATTAAAGAGTATATAAATGTAGTCTTTATAGAAAATTATTCAGTTAGTTTAGCAGAAATAATTATACCTGCAGGTGAAATTAGTGAACAAATATCCTTAGCAGGTAAAGAAGCCAGCGGCACAGGCAATATGAAATTTATGCTCAATGGAGCATTGACGCTAGGAACATATGATGGTGCCAATATTGAAATACTGGAACAAGTTGGAAAAGAAAATTTCTTTCTTTTTGGAATGCAGGATTATGAAGTCGAAAACCTTTGGCGAAATGGCTATAATTCTGTTACTTATTATCAGCAAAATAAAAGGCTAAGAAAAATAATTGACTTTCTTAACAAGGGGATAAACGGTAAATCATTTGAATCAATATCTAGATACTTACTTGGTGTAGAAAATGTAGGTGACCCCTACATGTGTTTTGCAGATTTTGAAAGCTATATGAATGTACACTACAAGGCATCTCAAATATACTACAATAATAAAAGAAAATGGAATCAAATGTCCCTTATAAATATTGCTTCTGCTGGAATTTTCTCATCAGATAGAACTGTAAAGGAATATTCAGAAAAAATATGGAACTTAAAAGCAATAGATGAAAAGTAGCATAGACGAGAGGAAACAGTTATTATTGCATAAAGAGGGGGATTTTATGGTTATTTTTGATAACAAGTCTGAATTCTTTAGATTTCCGCAAGGAGCAATAAGGGAAAAAGATACAATTACGTTAAAAATATATATTAAACGTGACTTTTTGTGTACTCCAAAAGTAATAATAGAAAAAAGAAAAGATTTTGATAAAAAGTTTTACAAAAGTTTAAGCCTAGAATGGATTGGTACAGAAAAAAATTATGATATATATGGAACTAAATTTTGTATAGAAGAATACGGAAACTATTACTATTCATTTAAATTTGAAAATACTGATAATATAAATCCATATACATCATCACATGAATTACTTATCTATAAAGATGATTATACTACACCAGAATGGTTAAAAGGTGGAATTATATATCATATATTTGTTGATAGATTTTATAAAAATCATACTAATAAGAAAAATGACAATATTATTATAAGAAATGACTGGGATGGCATCCCATATTATAAACCTAATGAAAATGGAGAAATTCTAAATAATGATTTCTTTGGAGGTAATCTAGAAGGAATCATTTACAAACTTCCATACCTACATAATCTTGGAGTAACCGTTATTTATCTATCACCTATATTTGAAGCTCATTCAAATCATAAATATGATACGGGTAACTATTTTAGCATTGACCCTATGTTTGGCAGTGAAGAAAATTTTGTAAATTTATGTAAAAGTGCTGAGGATTATGGTATATCCATAATATTAGATGGAGTGTTCAGCCATACAGGTGATGACAGCGTATATTTTAATAAATATAATAAATACAACTCAGTTGGAGCTTACCAAAGTAAGGATTCACAATACTTTCAATGGTATACTTTTAACAATTGGAATGAGGACTACAATTGTTGGTGGAACATAAAAATACTTCCTGCTTTAAATAAAACTAATCAAAACTACATAAACTTTATCATGGGAGAAGAAGGTGTTTTAAAATATTGGTTAAAACGAGGGGTAAGAGGCTATAGGCTAGATGTAGCTGATGAATTGCCAAATGAATTCTTAAATAAATTAAGGCAATCAGTTAAATCAGAAAAAGAAGATGCAGTAATTATTGGCGAGGTATGGGAGGATGCTTCAAATAAATTTTCCTATGACAAGCTAAAAGAATACTTCTGTGGCAATCAATTGGATTCAGTAACAAATTACCCACTAAGAACTGCCATTATTGATTATGTGAAAAATAAGGATTGTACAAATCTTTATGAAGTTATGAGTATGATAACAGAAAAATACCCTAATCAGTCTATAAATTGTCTCATGAACATTTTAGGTACTCACGATACGATTAGAATTATAACAGAATTAGCAAGCCAAACTATTCCAAGCAATAAAGATGAAATGGCAAATTCAAAATTGTCAGATAAAGAATTGTCAAATGGAATTAAGTTATTAAAAATTGCATCCCTTTTGCAAATGACATTGCCTGGTGTACCATGTATTTATTATGGTGATGAAGTAGGTATAGAAGGATGGAAAGACCCTTTTAACAGAAAGTGCTTTCCATGGGGTAATGAAAATAATGAAATTTTAAATCATTATAAATCTTTATCTAACCTTAGAAAAAGCAGTTCTGTTTTTATTGATGGTAAATACAAATGCATTGTACATGACACAAGTGTTTTTATTTTTGAAAGATACAATGAAAAAGAAAAAATAATAATTGGAATAAATCTTTCTAATGAACCTATAACCTTAAATTTTAAAAATAAAATAAAAGAATATACTGCAATGCAAATAGCTAATGAATTTAATATCAAAGAAAATAGTTATATAATACTATATTCCGGTAATTCAAAAAAGTCGAATAGTAATAATACATAAAAATGAACGGTTAGGCCGCTTAGGTACATTTTTCTTTTTTTAATAACTTTAAAAATGTATATATTAATTGAAAACTACAAATTACCGTTTTTTTAACAAAGTTTAGTATAAATAGCTGCAATCTCGAATACAAATGCATCGTTTGAGTCTTGTGATATTAAATCCTTTTGCTCTTAATAGCCATATTATTTATTTTTTCCGCTAATTCATCTGTTAAGGTTTCTTTTTTTACTCTCCATATCCAATTGCCCCCAACTGTTGAGGGTGTGTTTATTCTAGCTTCTGAGCCAATACATAAAAAGTCTTGCAATGGTATTATGCATAGATTGGATTTGCTCATATATAAAGATTTGATAATTTTATAATTGATATTGTCATCCTTTTTTGTATCTAGATAATTAAGCACACCTTTTTTTTCATTGTTATTTAACTTTTCATACCAACCTAATAAGGTATCATTATCGTGTGTTCCTGTGTATGCTACTGAATTACTTTCGTAATTATTAGGCAAATATGGATTATCTTTATTACCATCAAAAGCAAACTGAAAAACCTTCATTCCTGGAAATTGACAATTATTTTTTAATTTTACAACCCTGTCTGTTATAATACCTAAGTCTTCAGCTATAATTTTTACATCTTTAAATTGCAATCTTAAATTCTCAAATAATTCATATCCATAAGCAGGCATCCAAGATCCGCCAACTGCATTTTGTGAACCATAATTTATTGCCCAAAATTCATCAAACCCTCTAAAATGGTCAAGTCTTACCACATCATATAACTTAAGAGTCCATATAATTCTATCTAACCACCATTTATACGATGTTTCTTTAAGGTACTCCCAATTATATACCGGATTTCCCCACAGCTGACCTTCACTTGAAAATGCATCTGGAGGCACACCTGCTACTTTAATTGGAACTTTATTATCATCCATTAAAAAAACATTGCTGCTAGCCCATACATCTGCACTGTCCTCTGCAGCGTAAATAGGCATATCACCAATTATATTTACTCCCATTCCATTAGCGTATTTTTTTAAATTAAAATACTGTTTATAAAATAAATACTGTAGAAATATCCAAAAATCTATATCTTCCTTTAACTGTATTTTTGCTAAATTTATAGTATTTTTATCTAATTTACATTCTGCTTTATCCCAATCTTTCCAAGATAATTGATTATTTTTATATTTCAAAGACATGAACAAGGCATAATCACAAACCCAGTTATTGGTTTTTATGAAATTTAATATTTCTTCTTCATATTTTTCATTTGCATTATAATAAGCTTTTTTTAGTATTTTATATCTTGTATGAAACAGGTTTTCATAATCAATGCTTACTTTATTATAACAAAAATCTAAGTATATTAATTCCATTTTTGACAATATACCTTCTTCGATTAATATATCTAAATCAATATAATATGGATTACCTGCATACACAGAAAATGGTGAATAGGGAGAATCACCATAGGAAACAGGCCCTATAGGTAATACCTGCCAGTATTTTTGTCCTGCTTTTTTCAAAAAATCCACAAATTCATATGCGGCTCTACCAAATGTACCAATACCGTAGTTTGAAGGTAATGAACTTATTGGAAGAAGTATTCCTGCACTTCTATCAAACATTTATATCTCCTGCAAAAAAGATTACTGAATATTGTCCAGTAATCTTTTTGTCTATAGTTATATTTTAATATTACAAATATTTTTTTAAAAATTCTACTTTATCTGTCTTTTCCCAAGGAAGGTCCAAGTCATTTCTTCCAAAATGTCCATATGCTGCTGTTTGCTGATATATAGGTTTTCTTAAATTTAATTTTTCAATTATGGAAGCTGGTCTTAAATCAAAGTTTTCATGAATCGCTTGCTCAATTGTTTCTTCTTCAATTTTATTTGTTCCAAATGTATCAACCATTATTGAAACAGGTTTTGCAACACCTATTGCATAAGCAAGCTGAACTTCGCATTCGTCAGCAAGTCCTGCTGCAACTATATTTTTAGCAATATATCTAGCTGCATAAGCTGCAGAACGGTCAACTTTTGTTGCATCTTTTCCAGAAAATGCTCCCCCGCCATGTCTTGCATATCCGCCATAAGTATCTACTATTATTTTTCTACCTGTTAAACCAGCGTCGCCCTGTGGTCCGCCAATAACAAATCTACCAGTTGGATTAATATAATATTTTGTGTTTTCATCAATTAATTCAGAAGGAACTGTAGTTTTAATTACATGCTCTTTTAAATCTTTTTCAATAGTTTTTATTTCAACGTCTGGATTATGTTGAGTTGAAATTACAATTGTATCAATTCTAACCGGTTTGTTGTCATGATACTCGATTGTAACCTGTGTTTTACCATCAGGTCTTAAATAATCAAGTGTTCCGTCTTTTCTAACAAGAGACAACTTTCTTGATAACTTATGAGCTAAACTTATGGGCATAGGCATGTATTCTGGAGTTTCATTACATGCATAGCCAAACATCATACCTTGATCTCCTGCTCCTGTAATATCATGGATGTCCAGATGGTCTTTTTTATATTCTGCTGCTGCATCGACTCCCATAGCAATATCTGTTGATTGCTCGTCTATAGCAGTAATTACTGCACATGTTTTATAATCAAAGCCAAATTCAGCATTTGTATAACCTATATTTTCCACTGTTTTCCTAACTATTTTAGGAATATCAATATAACAATTAGTACTTATTTCTCCAGCAACTAATACTAAACCAGTAGTAGTGCTTGTTTCACATGCTACCCTGCCATTAGGGTCTTGTTCCAAGATTGCATCCAATATGCTATCCGATATTTGATCACACATTTTATCTGGATGACCTTCTGTAACTGATTCAGATGTAAATAACCATTTTTTCATTTAATTTGTCCTTTCTTATTCTCCACAAGTATTTCTTTATTATAAAATAAAAAACTCTTCCATAGAAGAGGTATCGTCAACTTATAGCCTCATCTTCCGGAAATCCGCGGGATTTGGCACCTTGAACTAAACAGGCTGCCGGGTTTCACAGGGCCCAGTCCCTCCACCACTCTTGATAAGGATTATCATGGCTACATGATAACATATAGTTTTTTCATTGTCAATTAAATATACATCTAATTATACAAAATTTTAGGGAACTTAAGTACTGTTTATTTCGTCTATTAATAAGTACTATATAACCCTATATTACTATATTTTACTATAAGAATTAAATAAATACATAACAAAAAATATATAATCTATGATATAATTATAGTATAAAATTATTATATAAAATTTAAAATAAAATGATACAAACGGAGGGAATAATTTATTATGGTTATGAAAAAAATAGCTGCTTTTTCAGTTTCGCTGATGCTTATGTTTACATCTACAGCATTAGCGTCAGATTTATATACAGTTTATGATTTATCAAAAGAAACTAAACTTTCAAGCGGTATTACATATGAGAATATCGAAAAGTTCACATCACAAGGTTGGATGAACATTAATGTCATCCGAGCAAATTTAACTGATCAATATACAAAAGTATCACCTGTTGCAAGCGATAAAGGTATTTCTAACAGAACTTCTCTTAGTTCAATGTTAAAATCATCCGGAGCTGTAGCTGGAGTAAATGGAGACTTTTTTTACATGGGAGATCCAACATATTCTTATGGCACATTGATTAAAGACGGTAAAATGATTACTTCACCACTACCATACAGCTATGGTTATCCCACCATTTCTCGTTTGCTAGATGGTACCGTTGATGTTTCTCTTTGGAACCCTAAAATTACTTTATATGGTACAGATAATACTGTATTTGATATTGTAGTTTATAATAAAACATCCTCTTTGGACTACGGACCTTCTATTTTAACATCAGACTGGAACGGAATGTCAATTGGTTATAATGGAAGTAAAGACATAGTTGAAGTTGTTGTAGTGAACAATTTTGTATCAGAAGTAAGAGTCAATCAACCTTCTACGATAATTCCCAGAGATGGATTTATTATTGCAAGTACCTCACCTACTACAAGACAACAGCTAATCAATTCCTTTATTCCGGGGAATCCAATTACCTTAGATGTTCAACTTGATTTTAATCCAGATAATGTTGAATGGGCAGTAGGCGGATTAAATTATTTAGTTAAAAATGGGCAAGTAAATGATATAAGTGATGAAGTGCTGGGAACACACCCTCGTACATGTGTTGGTTTTAATAAAGACAATACTGAAATGATTCTCGTAACAATTGATGGTAGAAATAAGGATTATGTTGGTGTTAAGCAAACTGAACTCGCGCAAATTATGGTTAGTTTAGGTGCTTATACTGCTGTCAATATGGATGGCGGGGGTTCTACTACAATGGGAGTTGATTTTTTAAGAAACTCAAATGTTACAGTAGTAAACATTCCTTCAGATGGCAGAGAAAGAAAAATTGCATCAGGGGTAGGTATTTTTAATACAGCACCTGAAAGCAATACAGTCAGTTCAATCAAAATTGCACCTTCTAATAATAAAGTTTTTAGTGGAACAGAACTTCAACTTGATGTTCTTGGTTACAATGATTATTTTGCACAAGTAGATGTTGATAAGTCAGATATAAAATATGAAGTATCCCCATCTAATGCTGGAACAATTGAAAACAATATATTCTTTCCTAAAATGTCAGGGAAGGCTATAATTACAGCTTATTATAAAGATGCTACAAGCAACATTGAGATTGACGTTTTGGATAGCCCTGTAGCTTTAACTTTCCAAACAGATAAATTAGTGCTTGAATATGGTGAAACTCATGAACTGGGTGATATAGTCGGTATAGATAAAGATGGAAAAACAGCTATAATTCCTTCAAATTATATTGATTATTCATATAGAAATAGAATTGGTAAAATTGAGAATGGTATTTTAACTGCTGGCGAAATTAGTAATACAGGAGCAATTACAGCAACCTTTGGTAATGCATTAAAAAATATTCAAGTTAAAGTTGGATATAAAATGAAAACTCTAAACAGATTTGAAGACTTGGAAAATTTGAAACTTTCTCTTTATCCGGAAGTTTCAGACGGAAGTTTTGAAATTACTAAGGAATATGTAAAAGAAGGCTACAATGCATTAAAACTTAATTATGATTTCACTAAAATGACAGATCAAAGTATAGCGTTTGTAAATTTTGGTGAGAATGGGGAAGGTATAAAATTGCCAGATAACCCTAAAGGTATTGGCATGTGGGTTTATGGTGATGGGAAAAATCATTGGTTAAGATGTAGAATAACAGATGTTTATGGAACTCAAAGTAAAATTACATTTGAGGACGAAGTAAACTGGACAGGATGGAAATGGGTTACTGCAAAAATACCTGTGGGTACAGCATATCCAATAACTCTTGACAACATATATCTTGCTGAAATAAATGAAACTCAAAAGGATGCAGGTACTATATACATTGATAATTTAAGACTAATGTACGAACCAAATGATAAGGAACTTAACTTGAAACAAGAAACAGAGTTTAAAGATTCACTGGAAGTAACAAAAGTTACTAACTATGATGAAAAACTTACTATATCAACTGATAAGTCGCAAATAGTCTCTTCTAATGGAAATGTCATTAACAATAATGGCAAAATAATTTATTTTGATGGTATAATTACTAATGGAACCATGAGTGCAAGCAACAAAACCATGTGGAATAACATTAAAAGCTTATCAAATTTCAAAGATAAAGTTTTAGTATTATCTATGAATGCAAGTTTTGATACTATAAAGGATCAACGAGAAGTTGAAGTGATAAATGATATTCTAAAAAAAGCATCAGCAAATAATAAAGTTTATGTGGTTTGGAAGGGTGATAAAGCTTTAACAAGTATTGAAAATGGCATCAGGTATATTACCTATGATGATAGTTTTGAATTAGGTGTAACAAATAATACAGAATCATACAAAAACTAAAAATTAATATTTTTCTTGAATTTTTATTATTTTCTGATAGAATAAGCTTAGTATTATAAAATTACGGAGGTCAACCATGAGTTTATATAAAGAGTGGGATGAAGATTTAAAAAATATTAATACACAAAGTGATTATGAAGAATTTTGGAAAGAATACATGGGCAAAGAAGCTGATTGTTATAAATCAATTCTTGAAACAAAAAATCCGGTTATAGAAGGAACCATAAAAGATTTAGCTACTAAATATGATATGACAAATAAGCAATTTGTTGGTTTCTTAGACGGAGCAAATACAAGCTTTAAAGAACCTTTAGTTTTAGATGATTTAGCTGAAGAATCAGAAATCAAAGTTGAATTTGATTTTGAGAAGCTTCTTTGGAATATGCACGATGCCAAAGCTGATTGGCTATATGGTCTGAATGAGTGGAGTAATATATTTGATGAAGAAAAAAGAAAAGAGATAAAAAAAGATTTCAACCGTTCTAAAATTGTTGTTAAGGGCGAAAAAATTGGAAGAAACGATCCTTGTCCATGTGGTTCAGGTAAAAAATATAAAAAGTGCTGTGGAAATAAATAACATAAACAAATAATATATTAGGGGAAATCTTGCATTTCCCCTTTTTAGCTGAGGGCGATAGAATGAATAAAACAAAAGGAATCACATGTGCTGTTTTAGCGGCTTTTATCTATGGTTTTACCCCTATCTTGGGAAAACTGTCTTATTTAGAGGGAAGCAATTCATTTTCATTGACATTTTATAGGAGCATACTTACTATACCTATGCTTTTTGTAATTTTAAAGGTAAATAAAATTTCATTGTCAGTTACTAAAAATGAGATGAAAAATTTAACTGTTCTAAGCATTTTAGGTCCTGTTTTAACTGCACTGACATTATATGGTGCGTATAATTACATCTCTGTGGGGATGACTACTACAATACATTATATATATCCTGTATTAGTAGCATCTGCATGTGTGATTTTTTTTAAAGAAAAACTTAGCAAAGAAAAGCTTACAGCATTAATACTTTCTACGATTGGGATTTTGTTATTTTTTGAAGGCGATTTTTCAGGAAGTATATTGGGTGTAATTATTGCCCTTATTTCTGGAATTACCTATGCTGCATTTATAGTTTTTATGGATAAGAGCGGTATAAATACAATATTTCCATTCAAAATTTCTTTTTATCTTTGTATTGTATCAACTATATTACTTTTTATATTTGGCATAATTACAAGCAAACTAGTTTTTAATATGTCCATACTTGGATGGTTTTACACAATTTTAGTTGCAATTTTTGTATCTGTAATAGCAAATACATTAATGGCAATTGCAATAAAAAATGCTGGTTCAACTATAACAGCTATTGTAGGAATGTTTGAACCTATTACAAGTGTTATATTGGGAGTTGTATTTTTAAGGGAAATTTTATCTTTTAAAAACATATTAGGATGTATATTAATTTTAATAGCAGTTTTAATACTTACTATAACCAGAGAAAAAAAGGCCGAACAAAATTAGCAGGTCAAATTAATTTCTTATTAATTTAACCTGCTAATTTTAATTGAATAATTACAAATTGTTTTACATGATTATTTAGTTATTCTTGCTAAATTTTCCCTTAAATTAAGATAATCTTTAATATCCTTAATTATAAACTTTCCACATCTTCCTTCTATATTATCATGATTTACACACGCACTCGTACAGCCGGCTATTATAACGGCAAAGTCACATGTCATCTTATCTCTTTGTGTAATAATATTTACATCATTAAAGTCTTCTTTTATTCTATCAACTATTTTCTTCCTGTCATATCTTGGATTGCATCCTCCGCAATATTTTACACATATATCCATCTAAATATCATACTCCCTTACTTCAATATTTGATTTGATTAATTAAAACTCAATCCTGTTAATACTATCCCCTGCTAACTTTCCTGTTGAAAATGCAGCTTGTATGTTATATCCACCTGTATCCCCATCAATATCAAGTACCTCTCCAGCAAAATAAAGGCCACTAACTATTTTTGACTCCATTGTTTTAGAGTTAATTTCATCTGTAGATACTCCACCCTTAGTTACCATTGCAATATTATAGTCTCCTAAAGTTTGAACCTTCATAGAATAGTTAGATAAAAGTTCAACCAATTTCTTTCTACTACTTTTACTTAATTCACTACATATTTTATCGTCATCAACATTTGCCAATTCCATTATTTTATCAATGAATCGTTTAGGCATATTTAATTCTCTAATTAATGTTTTTACATTTAATTTACCTGATGAAAAAATTTTTTGTTCAAAAGCATCTTTAAATTCATCATTATTTGTATATCCTGTAAAGTTAAATTTTAGTATATCACCTTTTTCCATATAACGTGAATTATTTATAATAATTGGGCCTGACAAATTTTTATGTGTTAAGAGCATATCTCCAAAAAACTGTTTAATTTTTTTATTATTTCTCCACAAAGTCATTGATATATTTTCAAATGATATTCCTGATAGTTCTGAAAACTCATAGTTCTCAACATAAACAGGAACAAGTGCCGGATATGTATTTACTACTGTGTGTCCTAGATTCTCAGCAAATATGTAGCCATCACCGGTTGAACCCATATTAGTATATGATTTGCCTCCGGTTGCTATTACCAATACTCTGCCAGAAAACAATTCACCTTTTGATTTTACAGCAAAACATTTATTTACACTATCATATTGAATGTTATTAACCGCTGAATTATATCTTATTTCAACACCTTTACTGTTGCATTTATTTATTAAGGCGCTCAATATGTCCCTGGAAATAAGTGAGCTTGGAAATACTTTTTTGTCCTCTCTAACAATGCTATTAACACCTTCCATTTGAAAAAACTTTATTGTTTCTTCATTTGTAAAGTTATATAGAGCAGGCTTCAAGAACCTTCCCTTATTTCCATACTTATTAAGAAAATCTTCTATTTCACAAGAGTTGGTATAGTTGCATTGTCCGGCTCCGGATATAAGAAGCTTTTTCCCCGGTTCTGAATTTTTTTCTAATATTAATACATTTTTATTATTTATGGACGTTGCGGTAAATAAACCTGCCGGTCCAGCACCAATTATTATTACATCATATATTTCAATCATACTGTTTTTATATATTTCCTTCCTCATTTAAATCTTGCTCTTCCTCATTAATAGCAGGATTATTTTTTTCTTCCAGTTCTTCTAAAGTTTTTATCGAATACTTTTCCATTAGCTTATCAATACCCATAACGACCTTTATTGAGTATGTTATATCATCCACGTCAACATAAGTTCCAGTAAAGTTAATTGTATTGTTTATACTATCTACACTAAATTTTAAATTTCTATCTTGAAATTCAAAGTTTAATTTTTTCTCTTCACCTGTAATAAAATCGAATATCTCATATGTTGGTGCTGATGAATCTGTTTTAGCTTTTTGAATAATAATATTTGATGTACCTGGCAACAAATATACATTATCATAATTTATTTCAAATGTACTTACAATTTTCTTTTCACTTATATCTAAAATTTTCTTTTCAATTTCAGGATTCTTTCCTGAGTCAATTAATATGTATTTATCTTGCATCAACCATTTCCAATTACCATCTTTACTAAAGTATGCATCATCTACGACAACTGGTTCATTTTTACCTACCTCCCAAATAAAAATTTGATTGTAGTTTTCACCGTATCCAACAGTATAGAATAAAATGACATCATCATTTTTATTAAGTGGGATTACTCTAACATCTTTAAAGTTCTTTGATAATGTACTCTTTCTTTCCTTTATGTAATTAATAATATTATTTTTATCGGTTTCTTCCAAAGAAAACTTTGGCAGCTCTGATCCTTCAGCTTCTATTTGTTTTAGTGTAGATTCCGCTTCATTAAGCTTACCCATTATTAAATCATTATTTTTTGCAATACTTAGATAATCATCTTTTAAATCTTGTAGCTCTGTTGTAGTTTTCTCAAGTTGATTTTTTAATTCTTCGTTTTCTATTTCTAATTCACTTAGACCTTTTATTTTAGAACCTTTATATTCGCCGGGAGTGACCCCTGTTTCTTGTGAAGCCGGAAGTTTTGTACATCCAAATGCAGTAAATAGTGTTATCAATAGTATTATTGCTATCCTTTTCATAGTTTACCTCCATTCTAGTATTTAACTCTAAATTGACATAATTATTATATTTATTCTATTATACTACATAATGAATACAATTTTAACAAGAAAATATATATAACAAGAAAATAATTGCAATTGCACATGGCATAGATTACGCCTGCAGGAGACCAACTAAAAATAATAGGCATGTTGTTACTCTGCCTATTACTTCTTGCTCTTATTTAATTTAGATAGAAACTCAGCATGATGAAGCAAATCTGGATATGATGCTGTTGTCACACCCGACCAATATATTGTCACTTTAAATACTGTTCTGTCAGTTTATTTAATTTTTCGTAATCAACTATGAAATATACCATACCTTCACCGCTAACAACCTCTCCCGGAATTTCAAAAGTCTTAATATCGTTAAATTCTGCATCATTCCACATGTCTATGTACTCGGGAATTTTCGAAGCAGGAAAATTTGTTTCAATATTTTTTAAAATGCCTCCGGATATTTGCATTATCTGTGAAATGCTCCCATTACTGACTTTTTGTTTTATCAGCTCACGCATAAATTCTCGTTGAGTAAGATCTCTTGCAAGGTGTGAGTCGCCTAAGTAACTTATTGATTTTCCCTTGCGAAATCGAAGCAGCTGCTCTGCTTTATTTCCATCCAACATCTGCATACCCTTTTCCAATGATATATATAAATTCTGGTAAGGGTCTTCATATTCCATTTTAATTGAACCTTAAACCTCACTCCACCCAAAATATCTACGATATTTTTTAACCCTTCTGCATTAAGCTTTACATAGTAGTCAACAGGAATTTTAAGATTGTTTTGTAACGCATCAAGCACAGCTTTCTCATTATCCATGACAAACATATTTCCTATGAAATTTCTTATATTATTATCATTTCCAATCCTTGTATTACTCGGAATTGAAAGTATTGAAATACTCTTATCGGAATTGTCAAATGAAAACAACATTATTGTATCCGCACTTTTTTGGTTTGTATCCCCTCCGATTAAAAGTATATTTGTTTTGTCCTTTGTGAGTTTGTCCTCATAAGACATATTCTCAGAATTTAATATCCCACTTACAAACAGTGTTGATGCAAGTATTATTACTGCTGCAATAGATGAAGCTGCTATTATAGTCTTACTTTTTTTAGTTGCTGTATTAATCGCAATAAACCTCCTGATAATTTGATCTTTATCCTTTGCCATGGCTGTGGTAAATATCTGTTCTCTTGTCCTATTTGAAGATATAAAATTCAAGATTGTACTCATGTATCCATTTTTTTCTCCTTTGTCCATGCTTCCTGTAACAGCAAGGTCACAGGATATTTCGCATTCCTCGTTTATTTGTCTGGCAACAAGATGTATGAAAGGATTGAACCAATGGACGGAGCTGACAGTAAGGGCAAACCATTTATACCAAAGGTCTCGTCGCTGCAGATGCGTGAGTTCATGCATAAGAATATATCGAAATTCCTTTTCGCTGAGCACATTATTAGGAAGCCACATTGAGGTTCGAAATACCCCCGATATAATAGGGGCATCAACGAAGTCGGTTACGCGTACACATACCTTGTTTTTCATTTTCTTTTCCCGTAAAACTGATGTCATTTCAGGACATGAAATCATAACAGAATTTTTGCTTAATGTTTTAATAAATAGACCATATCTAATTAATCGTGTCATAAAAAATAAAAATGTCCCTAAAATCCATATGTAAGTAAATAAATCATACCGACCTGCATAAACATTTTTTATTGTGACTGATGCCCTATTTCGCGGGGCTGCAACCTTAACTTCCTGTGTATTTAGAACTCCGGAAATCTCCTGATCAACAACGTATTCGGCACTATCTTGACCATACTGGCTATCTAATGTATCCATGTCAATCTGTGCTGTTTCATCCGGAAGGTCAATCCTGACAGGCAGCACCATAACAATTAAAACTACAAGCCATATGTAGTATTGCCAGTGGCTTCCGAATACTTGTTTAGTAATGGGCTTCAATGCAAGCAAAGCAGCAGTCAATACACTTCCTATCAAAGACATAAGTAGTACGTTCGTAAAAATTTGTTGTACCATAGTTACTCCTCCAATTCAAAGAGCTTTCTTATTTCATCTATATCATCATCTGACATCTGCTTGCTTTCAAAGAGCGATGCCACAAGATTTTTTACCGAACCATTGTACAAATTGCTTATAAAATTTTTAGTTTCATATGCCTTGTATTTCTTTTCATCAACAGCAGGAGTATAGTAAAAAAATCTTCCTCGTCTTTCATATGTAAGAACGAAGCCACTAAGTGGCAGCGCTTCGCGTTATTCAAGCAGA
>SWCH01002054.1_pt2 | contig 20109 bp, 22 predicted proteins | sample 4690051 | NCBI WGS metagenome assembly SWCH01 (sample SAMN10267282, study PRJNA491770) | bioreactor metagenome | isolation source: DHS bioreactor inoculated with | place: Japan: off Shimokita Peninsula | reverse complement strand
GGGGGGGGATTTGCTACATATAATACCTGTTCTTTATTATTTATTTGAAACCAATACAATAGTTAATATATAATAATTATCATTTGTTTTTTAGTAATTTTCAGGTTTTTGTTTTAATGTCATATCAATTGTTTGTTCGTCTCCACCTCTATTTATAGTTATCTTAACTATATCATTTTCTTTATATTGATACAACTGTCTTTTTAAGTCTGCCATAGTTTCTATTTTATTGCTATCAATTGCAGTAATCACATCTCCCATTTCCAGTCCTGCTGCTGTCGCTGGCGAATCTTTTACAGCTTCTATTACTACTACTCCATATTCAGCACTCACATCCACTCCGAGAGATTTTTCATATGTTGCAACATCTACACCTTTAATTCCAACATAAAGTGATGAAACTGTTCCATTTCCTATAATTTGCTCTAAAATTGATTTTGCTGTATTTATAGGAATTGCAAATCCTAAACCTTCTGCTGTGCTCATCTTAGCTGTATTAATTCCTATTACTTGACCTTCTGCATTAAATAGTGGTCCTCCGCTATTTCCTGAATTTATAGATGCATCAGTTTGTATAAGTGGTTTTATTGTTGTTCCATTTTCAAATTTTATAGACCTGTTTAATCCGCTTATAACGCCTTGTGTAACCGTTCTTTCTAAATCTAGTGTCATTGGATTTCCTATTGCGACAGCTGGTTCTCCAACCATCAGTTCATCAGAATCACCAAGTTCTACCGCCGGCAAACCTGTTTTATCCACTTTTACAACAGCTAAGTCAAGAGTAGTGTCGTACCACAAAACTTCACCTTCTGTAGAGGTACCATCAATTAGTGAAACTGTTATTTTATCATACTCACCATCGCCTATAACATGGGCATTTGTTAAAACGTATCCATTTGGATCTACTATCATGCCAGAACCCATGCTAGTTCCTCTTTGAGTTTGTGGTCCGAAAAATGTATTAACAGTTTGTGTCATATCTGTAGTGATTCCTACAACTGATTTTTGCGCTTTTTCAGCTACTGCAGCTGCAAAATACACATTATCTGAAAGATTAATATTTACTTGTTGTGCTGAAGTATTTTTTGCATTATCGGTCTGATTATTCCCTGAATAATTTAATTGATAATTTACAAGTGCTCCTCCTGCTACTCCCCCAAGCAATGATGCTACAAGAGCTACTAAAACAAAACTTGCAACTAATCTTTTTTTAATCCTATGTGGCTTTTTCTCTTTTTTTTCTTTCTTGCTATATTGATTATCATCTCTGATTAAAAAGTTAATTTCATTTGAAGAACTGCTATAATCAGTTGAATTAGCTTTTTCTGATTGTCCTAATTGTTCTGATTGATAAACTTTCTCTTCAGTTTCATTTGAATTATTTGTTTCCTCATTTTGATTAAATATGTTTCTTTCATTATCATCCATTATTTTTTCCTCCTATTAATATTTATATAACAACTAATTATTTTATATATTTTTTATAATGTAATAATATTATTATATTGTGATAGAAGTGTGTTTTTTGAGTGTAAATAATTTGAAATTTTTATTTTTTTATATAAAATTGTTGTATTTTATATGATACATATATCATTATATTCAATAATTAAACTATTTTTGTGTAACTATTATTATTCTTCCACCACTTATTTCTGACTTATCATAATATGCTTTTATATTTTAACCTTTATTTCCTATAATATTAGATAATGGTAATATTAAATACCCTATGTAATTTTTATTGTCATATGCAACATCACTGCTCAATAACTAACATCCATTATATTTATACCCGCTGAAGTTGTAATTTAACCAAGTTTTTTATAACTCATATATGATTATATTCAAAAAAAGAGCACAATATATTATTGTACTCTAATTATCCTGATTTTACTTGTGTCTTTTAGTTAATTCTTCTTTTATATCATCTATTGTTACGCCTTCACTTACCATTAAAACCAGGGAATGATATATTAAATCGCTTAATTCATATACAAGCTCTTCTTTATTTTTATTTTTTGCACCAATTATTACTTCGCTTGTTTCTTCCCCAACTTTCTTTAATATTTTATCTAGTCCTTTCTCAAATAAATAATTTGTATATGATCCTTCTAAAGGGTTTTCTTTTCTGTTTATAATTTGATTGTATACTTTATTTAATATGGCCTGATCTGTAACATTTTCTTCATATGCTTTATTAAAAAAGCATGAATATGCTCCTGTGTGGCATGCGCATCCTATTTGTTCAACCTTCATCAGTATTGCATCTGCATCACAATCGTAATACAAACCTTTAAGATTTTGAACATGTCCTGATGTTTCACCTTTTCTCCACAAGCTTTGTCTGCTGCGTGAAAAATAGCATGCTCTCTTTTCTTTTAATGTAATTTCTATTGATTCTTTATTCATGTATGCCGCCATAAGGACTTCATTTGTTATATAATCCTGTGCTATAGCAACAACAAGTCCTTTGTCATCAAACTTAATTTGCTCTAATAATTCTTTAATTTCCATAATTTTATCCTTTATATTATATTTTTTTTAATAATTTTCATAATTCTCTTTTTATTTGTTTATATTCTAATTTCTACTCCATTATCTTTAAGGTATTTCTTCAAATCGACAATTTTTATTTCTCCAAAATGAAATACTGATGCTGCAAGTATACCATCAACATTTGCATATTTTGCTGCTTCTAAAAAATGTTCATATGTACCGGCTCCTCCTGATGCTATAACAGGAACATGAACCGCACTTGTTATTTTTTTTAAAAGTTCTATGTCATAACCATTTTTCATGCCATCTTCATCTATACTGTTTACTACTATTTCTCCTGCACCCAGCTCCACACCCTTTGTTGCCCACTCAATTGCATCTAGTTCTGTTTTTTCTCTTCCGCCTTTTACATAGACGCTCCATGAACCTAAATCATTTTTTTTAGCATCTATGGATAATACAACGCATTGATTTCCAAAACGCTCTGATGCCTCTTTTATTAAATTTGGATTTCTTACAGCAGATGAATTTACAGAAACCTTGTCTGCACCGCTTCTCAATATATATTTAAAATCATCAAGAGTTGAAACTCCGCCTCCTACTGAAAATGGTATGTTGATTTCTTGTGCAACTTTTTTTACAAATTCCAGTGATGTTTTCCTTTCTTCGTTTGATGCTGTTATATCATAAAATACAAGTTCATCAGCACCTGACTCACTGTAAAATTTACCTAAGCGAGCAGGATCATCAACATCTTGTATATCTTTAAAATTTTTACCCTTAACTACACGTCCATTCCTCACATCTAAGCACGGTATAATTCTTTTAGCTAGCATTATTTACTCACTCCCTCAAATTATTTAAATGTTCCAGCATTGTTTACCTATCGTTCATCTATAGTTTTAAGTGCTTCTTTAAAATCCAGCTTATTATCATATAAAGCCTTCCCTATTATTGCTCCGTACATTTTCATGTTATTTAATTTTTCAATATCTGAAATTGTAGTCACTCCGCCGGATGCTATTATATCCAGATTTGTTTTTTGTGATAATTCCTCATATACATCAAAGTTTGGACCGCTAAGCATACCATCTTTTGATATATCTGTATAAACAATAGTTTTTATTCCTATTTGTTCTAAAAACTTGCAAATATCAACTGAATCTGTATCTCCTACGGACTGCCATCCTCTAACTGCAACCTTTCCTTTATACGCATCTATTGATACTGCAATTTTTTCTTTGTATATTTTAGTTAGTTCTTTTAACAATTCTTGATTTTCTATAGCCATTGTTCCGACTATAACTCTACTTACACCAATGTCTATGAGGTTTTTTATTCTTTCCTCACCTCTGATACCTCCGCCGGTTTGCATTGGTATTTTAATTGTATTTGCTATTTTTTCTATAGATTTTCTGTTTTGAAATCCTTCATTTTTAGCACCGTCTAAGTCTACCACATGCAGGTAACTTGCACCTAGGCTTTCCCATTTCTTAGCCATTTCCACCGGGTCGTCTGAATACACATTCATATTTTCAAATTTACCTTGTTTAAGTCTTACACATTTATTATCTTTTATATCTATTGCAGGAAATAATATCATAATTTATCCTTTCATTCTTCACTTTTTTAATTTTCAATAATTTCTTTATATGCCTTAAGTATATTAAGCCCTGTTTCTCCGCTTTTTTCAGGATGAAACTGAATTCCGTACACATTTTCATTTCTAACTATTGCAGGAACCATTTTTTCATATTCTGCATATGCAACTAACTCTGAATTATCTGACACGGCATAGTAGGAGTGAACAAAATACACATATTCGTCTTCTTTTATATATTTTAATATTGGGTCATCTTTTTTAAACTTTAAATTATTCCATCCCATATGAGGTATTTTAAGTTTAATATCCATATATTCTATATTTCCCTTAATGAGACCTAAACCCTCATAATCTCCATATTCAAACCCTCTTTGATACAATAACTGCATGCCTAAGCATATGCCAATTATATTTTTACCTTTTTTTACTTCATCTTTTATGGTACTAATTAAATCATACTCTTCAAGAGCTTTTGCAGCATCTCTAAATGCACCAACACCAGGCAATATTAATGATTTTGCATTTTTTAAATCTTCAATTTTATTGCTTACTTTAGTTTCAACATCTAGTTTTTCAAATGCTCTTTGAACTGAAGCTAAATTGCCCATTCCATAATCTATTATAACATGCATTTTACAAGTCTCCCTTCGTTGATTGTAATGTGGACGATGTTATGCGGCTTGCATATTTTAATGCCCTTCCTAACCCTTTAAAAACTCCTTCGATTTTGTGATGGTCATTTTCTCCGTACAACAATTCAATATGTAATGTAGTCAAAGAATTGTTTACAAATCCTTTAAAAAATTCCTTAAAGTCTTCTGTAGCCATATCTTTTATCATTTCTCTTTTAAAATCTACAAGGTAAACAAGGTATGGTCTGCCGCTTATGTCCACAACGACTCTGGCTAAAGCTTCATCCATAGGTAAAAGCATTGTTCCATAACGTTCTATACCCTTTTTATCACCTATTGCTTCTTTAAATGCTTGACCTAATGTAATTCCTATATCCTCTGCTGTGTGGTGAGAATCTACATCTAAATCACCTGCACATTTAATTTTTAAATCAAATCCTCCGTGAAATCCAAATAAAGTTAACATGTGATTTAAAAACCCAATACCGGTGTCTATTTCTGTTTTTCCGCTTCCATCTAAATTTAATTCAACTTCTATATTTGTTTCGTTTGTTATTCTTTTAATATTGCTTTGTCTCATATAACCGCCTCATTTAATATATTTTTAATTTCAGATAAGAGTATTTCATTTTCTTCTTTTGTACCAACTGTTATCCTGTAATATATATTTCCGCCGTAATTAAATTTTCTGATTAATACTCCACAGCTCATGAGTTTTTCATATAAGTTATCCACAGGTGATTTAATAAATATGAAATTTGAACCTGAATTATACACAGTAAAGTTTAATTTTTTTAAATTGCTTATTAATCCTTCTCTTAAGGCTGCAACTTCTTTTGTATATGAATTTACAAGGTTAATATTTTCCAGAGATTTAACTGCTGCATACTGAGATAATATATTGATATTGTAGGGAACTTTTACCTTCCAAATATATTTTACCAACTCTTCATTTGCAATCATAGCTCCCACTCGTAAGCCTGCTAATCCAAAAGCTTTTGACAGTGTACGCATAACTATTAGGTTCTCATACTGGTTTATTAAATTAACTATTGAATTTTCGCAAAAATCAACATATGCTTCATCAATTATTATTATGGAATCCTTAACATTGTCTAACAGCTTTATTATATCTTGTTTTTCTGTAACATACCCTGTAGGATTGTTTGGAGTGCAAAGGATAACTACTTTTGGTTTTATTTCTAGGGATTTATCAATAAGTTTGTCTATATTTTGGGTAAAGTCTTTTTCTGTTTCAACTCCCGCATATTCAGCTCCACACAAGTCACAATATGTTTGATACATGCTAAAGGATGGTACGAAACTCGTTACTTTATCTCCTTTTCCACAGTATGCATTTATAACCATGTTTATTAATTCACTTGATCCATTGCCTGCTAAAATATTTTCAGGTTTGCATCCATAGTACAAAGCCATTTTTTCTCTTAATAATTTAGAGTCGCTGTCAGGATACAAATTTGGTTGAAAATCTTCAATGTTTAAACCGCCTTGGAGCAAATAATTGCTTCCTTCATTTGCATCAAGTTTAACTTTATATGGTACATCATTTACAAAATATGCATTTAGCTTTTCTACGCTTGGTTTTAATTTTATCATGTTTGGCCTCTTTCTAACGATATTATTATAATTTTATTTTTCCCTTATTTTCACTGCATTTGCATGTCCTGTTAACCCTTCATTTTCAGCAAATCTGATTATATCTTCTCTGCTTTCGTTCAATGCTTCTTTACTGTAATATATAATAGATGTTTTTTTAATGAAATCATCTACACAAAGTGCTGATGAAAATTTAGCCGTAGAACTTGTAGGCAGTGTGTGATTAGGTCCTGCAAAGTAATCTCCCACAGGTTCCGGACTGTATTCTCCTAAGAATATTGCACCTGCATTTTTTATTTCTTTATACATTTCAAAACAGTTTACTGTAAGCAGCTCTAAATGTTCAGGAGCTATTTCATTGGCTATGTCTATGCTTTCTTTCACACTGTCTGTTATGATTATTGCTCCATGATTGGTGAGAGATTTCTCAATTATTTCTTTTCTTTCTAACAAATTTACTTGCCTTTCTAGTTCTTTTACAACTTTATCAGCTAGGCTTCTTGATTCTGTAACTAGAATAGATGCTGCCATTTCATCATGTTCTGCCTGTGAAATCATATCTGCCGCAATATATTTTGGATTTGCATATTCATCAGCCACTATGAGGATTTCACTAGGTCCTGCTATCATGTCAATTCCAACAAAGCCTGAAACTTTTCTTTTTGACGCTGCTACAAATATATTACCTGGTCCGGTAATCTTATATACTTTAGGTATGGTTTCAGTACCATAGGCAAGTGCTGCAACTCCTTGTGCGCCGCCAACTTTAAAAATTCTGTCAACTCCTGCTAATGATGCAGCAACAATTATTGAATCTTTAATTTTTCCGTCCCTTTGCGGAGGTGTAATCATATTTATTTCATTTACTCCTGCTATTTTAGCCGGAATAGCATTCATGAGAACAGTTGAAGGATATGCTGCTTTACCCCCCGGCACGTAAATTCCAACTTTATCTATGGGATTTACCATTTGTCCAAGTATTATATCCTTACCTTCCGGTTTATACTTATATCCTTTATTTACTTGTTTCTGGTGAAAATTATATATATTTTCTTTTGATTTTTTTATAGTGTCTAACAGTTCTTTATCTATAGTATTAAATGCTTCTTTTATTTCTTCTTTTGTTACTTCTATGTTTTGTATAGAAACCTTATCAAACTCTAAAGTATATTTTTTAATTGCACTGTCCTTATTATTTTTTACATCTTCTATTATTTTATCAACTGCCTCGTATACATCATTGTAGTCTTCTGCATTTCTTTTTTGAAGGTCTTTTAAAAATTCAAGTTTATTAGCATCATTAATTATTTTTATCAATTTTTTCATCCTCCGCTCTTATTATTTCAATTGTTTCTTTGATTTTTTTTCTCTTAAATTTATAGCTTATTTTATTTGATATAATCATCGCATTTATATCGTACATATCATCAAATATTTCTAACCCGTTTGCCTTTAATGTATTTCCTGTTTCAACTAAATCCACTATCACATCTGACAGTCCTAAAATTGGGGCAAGCTCTATTGAGCCATTGAGCTTAATGATTTTAATTTTCTGACCTTTTCCACTAAAATACTTTTTAGCTATTTCGGGAAATTTAGTTGCTACTTTTAATATGGTATCATCTTTAAATATTTTCTTTTCTTTTATCCCTGCCACAGACATTTTACATCTGCCTATATTCATTTTATAAAGCTCATATATATCTGCATTTTTTTCCATTACCATATCTTTGCCTGAAATTCCTATATCTGCAACTCCATTTTCAACATATGTTATAACATCTGAATTTTTAAGCAAAATAAACACAATATCATTTTTTTTGTCTTCAAATATGAGTTTTCTTGAATCTTCATCAATTGTTTCGCCAATTCCGGCTGATTTAAACATATCTATTGTTTGACTCCCAAGTCTTCCCTTTGGTATAGCAACTGTTAAACTCATATTGTCATATCCTCCTCATAAATGGTTTTAATTAATTCATCTAATTCTATTGAAAAACCTATGGCCGGTATCTTATATCCATATTGCTCTGTGAAGGAATCATATCGTCCTCCTTTTATGATTACTTTGTTTGACCCGTCTATGTAACCCCTAAATATAATTCCGTCATAATAACTAAGTTCAGAAACCATTGATAAATCATATATAATTTTATCCGTAACATTTTTTAAATTTTTATCTAAGTTGTATAATTCATCAAGACCTTGCTGCATTAGATCATTCATATATAATCCTTTTAGGTTTTGAAATATTTCATCAAGGCTTCCTTCTAAATCAAATATATTTATTAGTGTGCTCATTGGTTCTTTGTATGGAATCCTTGACAGGTATTCTTTTAATTCTTGCTTGTTTTTAGAATATAATAAATTTAAAATGTTTTTATAGTCATAATTGTTAAATGAGCATGCCTGCATTATTCCCTTTAGAAATTTGCTGTTACCTATCTCGAATAAATATTGGTCGCTGTATTTATTCATAGTTTTTATAGCTGTGTTTAATACACTTTCATCTGTATTACTATTTTTTTCTCCTATGAGTTCTACACCCATTTGTCTGTTTTCTTTTATTCCTATTCCATTGTTCATGTATGTTTTGCCATAATAAAATATTTTAAGTGTAAGTCCTAACTCCCATCTTGGCATCAACCTGTTAACTATTCCAGTTGTTATATCAGGAGATAATATAAATATATTTCCACTGTTCTCCAGAAGTTTTACTGTTGATTTTTTGTCCACTCTTAAGTTAATTCCTGTGAATTCATCATAGTTTTCATATATAGACGGCTCTACATTTCTATATCCCTCATCGCATAAAAACTGTTCTATTTCTTTTTTTAAAATAAACATCCTATGTGAAAACTTAACCTCGTCTTCAATTTTTAAAAATTCCATACCTTCCTCCTTCAAAATAAAAATAAGAGAAGCCATCTGACTTGTATATCAGATGGCTTCTCTTATTGTTTATATTATTCACCACAGATACAAGTCTTTTAATTAAATGACTAAAAGAGCTTGCATCTGTGAACTTAAATCTTACCTAAAGTTCCAAAACAAACCCTGTTCTGTGATGATGATGTAATTGTACACAAAATAACTTAATATCCATGTTACACCTCTCAAATTTTTACCATTGTACTACTATTGTTTTTATATGTCAATACCATTTTGGATTTTTTTATAAAAAATATATTTCATGCATATGTATTTGTATTAATATAATTTAACTAAATATTTTTTTACCATTTTTACAGGATGATATGATTTTTTTGCTTTTCTTAATCCGGAATTACCTGTATCTTCCTGTCTATTTACAAATTCTAAATCTGAAAAACACTCCATCAAAAATTTTCTATTTATAAAAGCATATACTCCCTTATATTCCAGTTCACCACGCTCCACATGTATTACAGCTAATTTATCATTAACTCTCTCACCAACTGAAAAACCTGCTAGTTTTCCATCAACATAAACAGCTATTGATTCAAGGTTAAGATGTTGAAGTTCAATAAAAATATCTTTTATAGCATCTATTTCCATACACATTTCTTTATCAACAGTTTTCAAAACCTCTTCGTGCCATCTATGTAACAATTCTAAGCAATCCTTAACAACATTTTCGTCAGTTATATCTTTTATTTCATAATCGTATGTTTTTTCAAAAGTATTAACATGGTTTTTCTTTCCATGATATTTTTTACCCCTTAATTCAATCAAATCTTCTGTTCTATACACATACTCAAAATCATCAATATCTTCTTTAACCTCTATTTTATAATCTGTATATTCTTTCAAATCATTTATGAACTCCTGATCAACATCACCAAAAAAATAATCTCTGTCTGTAAAATTTTCATTTCTTTCTTTTAATTTTTCAATTAAATTTATAAGATTCTCTTTTTTATAATTAAATGGTTTTGCATAAAATGTTCCTTTTCCTTCTTCATTCTTTTCTATTATAAGAGTATCCTCTGCTATTGCATACTTAACACTATTTAATTTTCTCCACATATATAATGAAGAAAATAAATATTCGTAAGATTCAATTGAATTTTTGTCAATAAATTTATTTATTGTCTCATTGTCCTCTAAAGTTAAACATTTAAAATTAATAATTATAATCACTCCTTAAATTGTCAATAGTATTTTATGTTTTTATTTGTTATATATTTCTAGTATAATCTACCCATTAGTATATATTTTAAACAAAAATTTCATATAAGCATATTTTAGTATATGACAAATAGATATTGTTTTCAATAATAATATTAAATAAATTTTGTTATTTTACAATTTATAGTAACTTGACAAATTAAAGTTACTGTGCTATATTAAATCAAAACATTAAAATTGGGAGGTAGGCTTTGTTCAGCGGATTATCTGTTGTTAATAATGTTAGCTTTATTTTAGTATTTTTAGAAGGAGTTTTATCTTTTTTTTCACCATGTGTCATTCCGCTAATTCCTGTTTATATCAGTTATTTAGCTGGTAATGGAAAGATTGTTAATGAAGATGGAACAATTTTGTACAAAAGAAAAAAAGTATTAATAAATACATTATTTTTTATAGCCGGTATTTCAAGTACATTTTTTATACTGGGACTTTCATTTTCTGCTTTGGGAACCTTTTTTAATAATAACAAAACATTATTTAGCCAAATTGGTGGCATAATAATTATTATATTAGGACTTTCACAGGTAGGATTGTTGAAATTAAATTTTTTAAAAAGTGAGAAAAAGTTCAATTTAGAATTAACTAAAGATAAAATGAATCCAATAATAGCCTTTGTAATGGGATTTACTTTTAGTTTTGCATGGACTCCTTGTGTTGGCCCTGCTCTATCATCAGTTTTAATCTTAGCATCAGGTGCATCTCACCCTTTTAAAGGTAATTTGTTAGTATTTATTTATGCTATTGGATTTGTCCTTCCTTTTTTAGCACTAGGGTTATTTACAACACAAACTTTAAATTTTTTTAAAGAAAATAGAAACTTGATGAAATATACAGTTAAAATAGGCGGCACAATTTTAATTATAATAGGTATATTAACTTTTACAGGACAATTTAACAATTTAACTAAATTACTGTCCTTTTAATTAAGTGCAATTTAGTATAATATCTTATAAAAATAAAATAATAAAAAAACATCAGTATTGTTAAATGTGCGTAGTCAAATAGTACTTAAGGAGCATTTAAATGAAAAATCAATATAATTTGCAATGTAATATTGCTCAGACATTAAATATTATAGGGGATAAATGGTCTCTTCTTATTCTTCATCAAATGTTGATTGGTAATGAAACATATAAAGAAATTCAAGATGGACTAGATGGAATACCAACAAACTTATTGTCTGAAAGGCTAAAGACTATGGAAAGTGATGAATTAATTAATAGAGAATTATACCAAACTCATCCCCCTAGATATAAATATTCTTTAACTGAAAAGGGTTATGATTTAGAAGATGTATTTAATAGTTTAATATTATGGGGAGAAAAGCATTTAGATAAATGTTATAAAAAACTAGTTCACAATGAATGCAACCATAGTGTGGTACATCGTTATTACTGTTCTAATTGTAATAAAATTGTTGAAATTAACGAAATTTCTGTGCAAGAACCATAAGAATGATAAATATATACTAATTTGAGGTGAAATATGAGTGATATAATTGATGTTACTATAATTGGTGCTGGTCCGGCAGGTCTTTCAGCAGCTGTAAACACTTTAGCGAGAGGAAAAACACTACGCTTGTTTTCTAGCAGTGAAAATTATTTAGCAAAAGCCGAACGAGTTGACAACCATCTAGGATTTTATAACATAAGTGGAAAAGAATTAATGAATCGTTTTGTTGAACATGTAAATGCTATGAATGTTAAAATAGAAAAAGAAAAGGTTGTAAATATACTGCCTTTTGATAATCATTTCATGGTCAATGCCAATGGAGAAATTATTGAAACTAAAAAGGTAATTCTTGCTATGGGAATATCAAAGGTTAAAGAAATACCCGGGGAATCTAAATTACTTGGAAGTGGAGTAAGCTACTGTGCTACATGTGATGGAATGCTATATCGAAATAAAAATGCTGTAGTTTGGGATCAAAGTAAAGATGCTGTAAGGGAAGCTAATTTTCTAAATGAAATTGGTGTAAAAGTAATTTTTATATCTAAAAATCAACGGCCTGAAGAACTAAATTCTAATATAAAATTTATATCTGGAATAATAAACGAAGTAAAAGGTGAAACAAAAGTTGAAAGTGTGATTGTAGGAGATAAAATAATTGAAGCTGATGCAGTTTTTATGCTAAGAGAAATTGTAGCGCCAACAGCACTTATTGATGGCTTAAAATTAGAAGATGGCTTTATTGCAACTAATAGCTCCATGGAAACAAATATTGAAGGTGTCTATGCTGCTGGAGATTGTACAGGTAAACCACTTCAAATTTCTAAAGCTGTTAGCGAAGGTCTTATTGCTGCTCAAGATGCAGCTAAAAAAATAGATAAAATTTAAGTTAAACATAAAATCAAATATTAGAAAATAAGGAGAATTTTAAAATGAACATATTATACCCAAAAAATACAAAGGAATTTGATGATATCATTAATAAGGAAAAATTAGTTTTAGTTGACTTCTGGGCTACATGGTGCTCACCTTGTAGAATGATTGCTCCTGTTATTGAAAAACTTGCAGAACAATATGATGGAAAAATAACTGTATTGAAGGTTGATGTTGATAATCAGCAAGAACTTGCAATACGCTATGGAATTCAAAGTATACCAACAGTAACTTTATTTAAGGATGGCAATGTTGCAGCTAAAGAAATTGGAGTAAAACCACTAAATTCTTTTACAAGTATGCTTGATGCTCACATAGCATAGCATAATATAATAAAATACTATTATATTAATGTCAAAAACCGCCTAACTACTTTGTCAGGCGGTTTTTATTATTAAAGTTATATTCATGTTTAAGCAAGCCATATAAAAACATATCATATCTTTGATTATTTCTTAGAACAAAATCTCTAAATACACCTTCCTTTTTAAAGCAAGCTCTTTCATACAACTTTATTGCAGAAGTATTAAATTCTAAAACATTTAATTGAATCCTATAAAAATCCATATCATTAAATCCATAATCCAACAATATTTTTAGAGATTCATTTCCATAACCCTTACCCCTTAAATCTTTATTTCCTATACCTATGAAAAGAGTTGCAACTTTATTTGATTTTACTATATCATCAAATCCTGCTATGCCGATAATATTATTATCTGATTTCAATCTTATTGCAAATACTATTGATTCATCTTTAGTTTTATAATCGTCAAAAGTTTGATTAACCTCTTCTTTACTTTGAGGTACAGGAGGTACATAATCATAATATTTTAAAAAATCTGTATCCGAAAACCATTTATACAAATATTCCATATCTTCTTTTTCTATATTAGAAAAATATAAATTTTCACCTTGAATCATTATTTTTCCTCCACATCTTATTAATTATATTGATTTTTAATTATTTTTTATAGTTTAAATAAAATTACGTATTATTATAACTACTAAAATTGTTGTTATTCCTGTGACAGCTATTGCTAATCCACTTGCTGCACCAATTTCTTCTCCCATTTCCACAGCTTTAGATGTTCCAATAGCATGTGACGATGTACCTATTCCTAAACCCTTTGCTACATCATTTTTTATCCTTCCATATTTTATTACAAATGGTGCGAATCCTGCTCCCAATATACCTGTCAGTACAACTGCAATTATAGTTATAGATTCTTTTCCGCCCAAGATTTTTGTAGCTTCTACAGCCATTGGTGTTGTAATAGATTTTGTAAATAAGGATAGCATTATTGAATATTCAATATTAAACATTTTGCACAAAAGCATAACGGTTATAAAGGTAGTTATTATACCTGCAAAAATACCACCCATAATTGGTATAAAATTTTTCTTTAAATCATGTCTATTCTTATATAATGGTATTGCTAAAACTACCACCAGAGGACCTAACAAGCTTGTAATTATCCTGCCGCCCTTATTATATGTGGAATATGGAATTTTAAATAATACTAATAAAAAAACAATACAACATGATGATACTAAAACAGGATTTAATATTGGTAACTTTAACTTAAGGTACAACTTATTAAAAAACCTATATATAATTATTGTTGCTATTATGTAAAACAAAACTGCAAATATTTCATTAGTCATAAGTTTTTTCCTTTCTAAAATATAAAATTAACAAGTCTGTGACTTTACATGATACAAACATTACAGATACACATGAAATTATCAATATAATTATTAACTCAATAAAATTATCTTTAACTAATTCAAATGAGTCCATAATTCCTACTACTAAAGGAACAAAGAAAAACCCCATATATTTTAATAAAAAATTACCAGTATCCACAATCATAGATAATTTTACAATGTTTGTACACAAAAATATAAATAATATTATCATCCCTACTAAACTTCCTGGAATAATTATAATAGATGAAATAACATTGCTTATATAATTTCCCAGCATATATACCACATAAATTATTGCTACTTGTAATAATACCTTAATGATTTTCTGCATTTTTACATCCTCCTTGCCATAAACTAATATAAACGATTATAACCTACCACATGCAAAAAACATAGTGACTTTTTTAAATAATTTTTTAAATAGTATTTTATAAATAATATTAATAGGGACTGCTCTCATTGAGAAACAATCCCTATTTATATTAATTTAAGTTTACTTTTTATATATTTAGACAGTTGGTAACCACACCTTCTGTTACAAATCTAAATATGGGTAAATAATCTCAATCCATAATTCTGATGAGTCTTCAAGTCTCTTATAAAGGTGACTATTAGTTGCTTCTATCATTGCTTCGTAATACCACATTGTATCTAAAAGGTCTGGAAATACTTTTATTCCTTCTAATATATTTTCTTTATGTATTCTTCGTCCTAGTACATTATTTACCAGTGTTACAAATTCTGCTCTAGTTATATATTCATCAGGTCTAAAAGTTCCATCCGGATATCCTTTAACCCAACCTTTAATTGCTGCTGAATTAATATATTTAATTGCCCAATGATTATCTATATCAGAGAAACTATTAGTTTCAGCATAAATTAATTTATCAAATTTTGATGCTATAGTTGCTAATTCTGCCCTTGTAATGGGTTTTTTAGGTTTAAAACTTCCATCTAGATATCCTTCTACTATATTGCCATTAGATAAAGTAGCAATATATTTTAATGACCATCTATCTGAATTTACATCATTGAAGTTTTCTTCTTCTGTGAAAATGATATTTCTGTAATTTGCATCTAAAAGTCTATAAAAGACTGCTGTAACTTCTTCTCTTGTTATTAATCCTTCTGGCCTGACTGTGTTGTCCGGATATCCCTTAATATATTGAAAATGGTCTTGTTTATTCAGTTCTGCTACTGGAACCTTGGGATCTTCAATTATTACAATTTTGCCATTGTCATTGTCATCATCGTCGTCATCATCATTAACCTGAGATTCTTTTAGATTAATATATATTGGCATATATGCTGTTATTGACTGCAGTTCATTATCTGCTTCATCATCCATAAGGAGTGAATATTTTAAATCTATTGTATCTCCTTTATTTAAACTAAATTTATCGCTTGAATCTAAGGTGTACCCTCTATATTCATCATTTCCAGATTCATAAAATATATTTTCAAGACTTGTATAGTCTACCAGTGTTTTATTGAAAGTAAATAATAATCCTTTTTCTATTTTTAATTTAACGTTTTTTAAAAATGAATTAAATACAATATCTCTTGGATTGTTATTTCTTATTTCCATACTTTCAATGCCTACTGCTAAATTATCTACATCTATTTTTTTAAATTTATTTTGAATTCTAACAACACCATTGATTCCACCTATTCCATTTTCCGCATCTAAAACAGTAGCTGGGTATAGTTCACCATCAAAGAGATTTCCAACTTGTGATATACTACCATCCTCTTTTATTGTAACTAAAACATTAGGATTTTTTTCATTAGTAGCAGAAAATGTATAATCCATAAGGTTGATGGTTATCACACCTCCTATTAATAAAATAACAAAAATCCTCAATATATTTATAAATAGTTTATTTATTCTCTTCAACTTATTCACTCCCTTTGATAGGATATGCCTTATTTATTATTGTGTTTAAATATTATTAAGTTTCATTTTTTATTTGTTCAGAAATATTATCATCTATTGAATTTTCTGAATCATCTTCTTGTATATATATATCTTCATACTCTAATTTAAATAAAAATATTTCATCATCATTTGACACATAAAATTTATTAATTTCTTTATAATTATCATTATATTTATATAAAATAGGCTTTCCTATTTCATCTGCTATTTTAACTAAATCTTCAATAGATTTTACAATTATTGAATCCTCAATAGCCATATCTGTATTTAGAGCAACTAATCTATCTCCATGCTTCTTAAATATTTTTTTAAGCATTTTTTCCATTGGATGTTTAATAGGTGCTAATTGAGTAAAAAATATTAATATTATTAATGCTGTTACTAAAATAAATAGTATTATTCCATAAATTATAACTTGTTTTTTATTAATTGAGAGCTGTACTTGGACTGTTTCTTCAATTGTTCCAGGTTTATCTACAATACCATCCCCTGTAATTTCAAACATCGAAGCATCTAATGGTATTACCAAATTTGGTGATATTGATTCTTCAATGGGACCTTTATCTGTAACACCTGTTAAATCAACATTCATTGATAAAGTCAATGTAGTATTACAGTTAATTTTTGATGCTTCTTTTATTCTTTGTACAAATGTATTATAGTCATTTAAATTTAATTTAATTTTTTCATTTATTGATACTATACCATCATTAGAACTAATAGATTTGTATGGAATAAGATAAAAATCCTTCTCCCAAATATTTATTAGCTTATCTCCCTCTCCAATAAAGCCTTGTACTTTTGCAATAACGTTGTATTTACCACTTATATCAGCAGCTCTGTCACCGGCAAATTCATATTTTAAGCTTGTATCTAAATAATCTACGAATTCTGTTATATAGAGTTTCCCTTCATCTATAAATTTGCCTGTATATAGATTATTAGGTTTTAAATATACCAAATAGTTTATTGACCCTTTGTTTGTATAAATGTAAACAGGATTTTTTTGTTCTTCGAAACCTGGATTGGATGCTATATTGTAAATTAAAAATATTGTTAAAAATATTGAAGTTGTTATAACTGATATTAGTGCAATTTTTAGATTTTTGTTTATTTTTATTTTCATAGTTAACACCCTTATGTTAGTATTTTCTATTTTTAGAGCCCATTACCTAATAAACTACTTTGATGTATGCATAAATAAGTAGAGCTTTAAAGCTCTACTCATTTTATTTAGCTTAATTATTTCTCTGCTATACTTTATTTAGAACGGTTAGGATCATTATGTTGTGTCCAGTTTATTGTTATATTAGCTACCAATAATGAATCTTCTACATCATCTGTATTATCAACATCCTCAGATAAGTAAAATGCACCTTTAATTTCTTTTTCTTCACCTGCAGCTAGCTCTAAACCGTTTAACAATGTTTCTATACTTGTTTCAAAATCTGTTGCAGATACAAAGTGTGCTGGTGATCCAAAACTTAAACCGCATTTATAAGCCATTAATTTTTTTAAACTTCTGCTATCTGATCCCTTATAGCTAACAGATGCATCTTTAAAAACAGCTGGTATTGAACCCTTATTTTTTACCTTTAATGTATATGTAACTTCTTTGCCGGGATACATATTACTTATTGCTAATCTAGCTGTATTAGGATCTGTGTTTGTAAGTATTGGTTCTGTTAAAGTAGTATAATTTGTAGCGCCTGATTCTCCATGATCTACGTATCCAACACTTCCATTAATAAATTCAACTTTAAACTCTCCTGTATTTACAGTTCCATTAATATTTACTGAATCCGACCAATATGCATAACCTGCTCCTACCATCATTATTGCAACTACCAGTGTTAATGCAATTAATTTCGCTTTTTTCATTTTAAATCTCCTTATGCTTTATTTACCCTTTTTTAAGGGTTATCTTAATTTTAATTATATATTTGCTTTCATTTTCTTACTACACGACTATGTATAATTTATAAGTATAACTTAGTATTATTTTATTACTACCATATATCTACAGTATAGTACTTTAGTATTATATAGTTTTAAAAAACTATTTCTTTGAGAGATATCTCGTTATCACTTTTTATAAGAAGGGTTAACCATCCAAGTTTAGGTATTGTATATTTTATTGTCCCTTTTATGTTTTGTGGTTTTACTAAATCAGAATCTGCTACTGAATTGTTATCACCCTTTGTTCTAAATAACAGACCTTCTTTTTCATCATTTTTAATTTCTATTATTCTGTGAGAAATTAGTATTTCATCCCTTTGAAACTGAATTACGTCATTTATTTTAAGGTTGTTAATTTCATCTATATCAGTTATTTTCTTAACTAAAATAATATCACCTGGCATTATTTCCGGCTCCATACTTCCTGTTGCTATAACAGATGGATATATGGGGAAAACCCCTACTGCAAACCATATTATTCCTATAGATATTATGCTTGTGAAAATCCAGCTAAACAGACCTTCTTGTTCTTGCTGTCTTTTATTTATTTCTTTAGTTAATTTAGAATAAAGTGATTTAAAAAACATTAATGAAAAAATAGGACATAAAACTCCTATTAGCGCTGTATTTATCCATTTTAAATCAGGTAATATTGGTGAAAACCAATAAAAACCTTGAATTATACCTAAATAAATGATGGATGTTAATGGTCCTCCTAAGTAAACAAAATAAGTAGCAAATAAATTATGGGAAAATTCAGGAGCAAAGTACTGTGCTGTAAACTTAACTATACTTTCTAAATTTTTTAAATCTGTATACTTATTTACAGAGAAATTTGTAATAGTCATTAATAAAGAAATTATTATAAAAACTAAATAATTTTCTTTTTTTGTAAAGCTATTTACCAAATAACTCCTGATAAATTCTCTCCCAATCAATGCAGAGCTAACAAATATAAAATTAGTAATTATACCTTGTGGGGTATGACTATATGGACTTTTTCCCAAGCCATCAAAAAAACCAGCAAACACAGTAATACAAATATAAAATAAACTAAAGTAACTTGCCCATGAATATATAATTTTTCTATGTTTTAATTTAGCATTTGATTTAATATGTGGCATTTGCCATATAACGGTTGCTGCAACAATCCAAAACATAGGTTTTATTATATATGTAAATGTATAACCATTAAGATAAGATGTAGCTGCAAAATTATCAAGCATGTACATAAATAATAAAATAGAAATTACTAAAACGCTTTTTTTGTATGATTTTTTTGTAGGTAAATACTTATTAATATTTTGCATACTTGTCCTCTTATAGTTATCAATTAAAATATAGTTTTTTCCTACTATAATTATGCTCTGTACTCTAATCTTTTAATTCTACTTATATTTTTATTAATTTTCACTTATTTTTTCTGTTTCATTATCTATAGATTCCAATTTATTATTTGAATCTTCTGTTACAGTCTCTTGTTTTATTTCTTCATTATCTATTTTTTCTACTTTATTTTTATTTTCAACATTATTTGATTCAACACTGTCTACATCACTTTCATTTTGCGTATTAAAATTTAATTTTGAATTATT
>SWCH01001364.1_pt1 | contig 20429 bp, 17 predicted proteins | sample 4690051 | NCBI WGS metagenome assembly SWCH01 (sample SAMN10267282, study PRJNA491770) | bioreactor metagenome | isolation source: DHS bioreactor inoculated with | place: Japan: off Shimokita Peninsula | reverse complement strand
CCTCTGGATTCGGAAAAAGAGATTACATACCTAATCCATGGCATAACGGGATAGATGGCAGAGCCATTGCAGGAACTCCTGTACATGCAGTAGCTGATGGTGTTGTTCAGGTAGCAAAGGACAACCCTACAGGATATGGGCTATATGTTGCTTTAGACCATGAATTTTGGGGCAGCCTTTATGCTCATTTGAGCAAATTTGTTGTAAGTGTAGGACAAAAGGTATCAGCCGGAGATATAATTGGATATAGTGGAAATACAGGGCAGAGCACAGGACCTCATTTGCATTTTGAAATCAGGTTTTGTAAATATAAAGATTTTTGGGACAGGGATGGAGATATATTTCTCAGATGTGTTGATCCGTTGCCTTATATAGAAAATTTTCAAAAAAGGTCAAAAAATTTAACTGTTGATGAAGCAATTCAGATTGTTAAAAGAAATGTAAATCTTGAGGATAAAACAATTGATTATTTGAGTAAAGATTACATATATGGTGAAATATTAATAAATAAATTAGCTAAAGCACTTATCTGAAATTTATTGTTTGGTTAAAGAAACTTTAAATTTTATAAATAACTTAAAAGCCTAAAAAGTTATTTATAGTTTAATTAAACAAATAGGCTGTCTTGATATATCAAGACAGCCTATTTGTTATTTATTTTCTAATATATTTTTTGTCATGCCACTGTCATCAACAAATCTAATATAAGAAATCTTTCCTTCCTCCAGACACTGAGCGCTTCCGGTTACTTCACCATTTATTCTGTCTTCTTCGTTCTTCCCATAATTTAAGTAGATAATAAAGCTGTAGCTGATAGAATCTTTCTCATCTTGTATTACATCAACCTTTTCTACCTTAATTTGATAGCCATATTGATCAGCTATTGTAGAATTGGTAATAGCGTATTTACTAATGAAAGAATCATATGCTTTGTCAGTGAAATACGGTCCATACAGTTCATACAATTTATTTTCCAATTCAGTATCATTTACATAAACAGGATTTTCCACATCTTTTCCTATGGTTGTCATGTTGCCTTCGGATTTCATTCGATTTAATATATCAATCAAATCTTTGTCAGGACATGTAAACCCACGAGTTAGAACAGTCTGAATTGCTTCCTTGTTCTTTGAAAAGGAAGTATTTGACTGTGAATCATCTGATTTGGAAATATTTGAATCGGAGATGTTAGGCTGATTACAACCTACTGATAATATTAAAAACAATGCGCACAGCAAGGTAGCTATTTGTTTCTTACGATAGTTGTTAACTACAGTCGCTACAGGAAGTTGATTTTCTGATAATTTTTTCTTCATTTTAAATTCCCTCCTGTCAAGTCCTTCTTAGGACTATGTGATATTTGGAGGTCGAATATATGGCATTACCTATCCCACCTCCTTTATTACTATCTGTCTTTATTACTATCTGTTCTAAATAATATTTTCTGCTATAATATTACCCATTTCAACTGTGATGATTACTTTTTCACCTTTTTTAGCTATGTCAGCAGTTCTGTGTCCATCTGACAATGCTTTTTTAACAGCATTTTCAATACTATCAGACTCTGATTGAAGACCAAATGTATATTTGAGCATCATTGAAATTGATAGTATTGTAGCTAATGGGTTGGCTTTGCCCTGACCTGCAATGTCTGGTGCAGAGCCATGTATTGGTTCATACATACCAAAATTATTATCTCCAAGTGATGCAGAAGGTAACAATCCTATTGAACCTGTTATCATACTTGCTTCGTCTGAAAGTATATCTCCAAACATGTTTTCTGTAACTATTACATCAAATTGTTTTGGATTGACAACGAGCTGCATTGCCGCATTGTCAACATAAAGGTGATTTAAGGATACATCTGGATAATCTTTTGCAACTTCTTCTAGTGTTTTTCTCCAAAGCCTTGATGTTTCTAGAACATTTGATTTATCAACGCTTGTCACGTGCTTGTTTCGTGTTTGTGCTATTTTAAATGCTTGATGAGCAATTCTCTCCACCTCGTATTTCGAGTATTCCATACAATCACATGCATAATCACCTTCAGTAAATTTCTTACCAAAATATATTCCACCGGTCAGTTCTCTGACTATAACTATATCCATACCGCCTTCAACTATTTCAGGTTTTAATGGACAAGTATCTTTTAGTATATCAAACATAACTGCCGGACGAATGTTAGAATACAAATTCAATTCTTTTCTCAGTGCCAGAAGTGCTTTTTCCGGACGTTCATTTCCCGGCAGACTATCCCATTTTGGCCCTCCTACAGCACCAAGTATTACTGCATCACTTTCCTTACATACTTTTAAGGTTTCCTCAGGAAGATTTTTTCCAGTTTTATCTATTGCAATGCCACCTGCCAGCACTTCTGTAAATTCAAAGCTATGATTGTACTTTTCGCCCACTTTTTTTAAAACTTTGATGGCTTCATCTACAATTTCCGGTCCGATTCCATCTCCTTTTATTACTGCTATTTTATATTTCATTTCTTCCTCCCAAATATTTAAGAAGAACGTAAATACAATTAGTTCCTCAATTTACATCATATTATTATTTTGATAATTTATTTTTAACGTAGCCTACTAATCCTTCACTGCTGATTATTTGCTGAATGAAATCAGGGAAAGGCTCAGCTTGATAAGTTTCATTTTTAGTAACATTTGTTATTTTTCCGCTTTTGAAGTCTACAGTAACTTCATCACTAGCTTCTATTTTATCTGCTGCTTCGTCGCATTCAAGAATTGGAAAACCTATATTAAATGAATTTCTATAAAATATTCTTGCGAAGCTTTTTGCGATTACACATGATATTCCGGCAGCTTTAATTGCTATTGGAGCATGCTCTCTTGATGAGCCACATCCAAAATTTTTAAGTGCAACAATTATGTCACCATCTTTAACTTCTTTGACGAAGTTTTTATCTATATCTTCCATACAATGACTTGCCAAATCTTTTTTATCTGATGTATTTAAATATCTTGCAGCTATTATTGCATCTGTATCAACGTTATCACCATATTTAAAAGTTTTTCCATGTGCGTTCATTATTTGTTACCTCCATCGATGAAATTAGGATCTGCAATTTTACCGGCTATTGCTGTTGCTGCTGCTACAGCTGGACTTGCAAGATATATTTCTGATCCGGGATGTCCCATACGTCCTATAAAGTTTCTATTTGTTGTTGCAAGTGCTCTTTCACCTTCTGCTAATATTCCCATGTATCCGCCTAAACATGGCCCGCATGTTGGTGTGCTTACTGCAGCTCCTGCATCTATAAATATTTCTGTTAATCCTTCTGTTATACATTGTTTATATATGGCTTGAGTTGCCGGAATAATTATTGTTCGTACATCAGGATGAACTTTATGATCCTTTAATATTTCAGCGGCAACTCTCATATCTTCAATTCTTCCGTTAGTACATGAACCTATTACTACTTGGTCAATTTTTACGTCACCAACATTGTCAATTGACCTTGTGTTTTCTGGAAGGTGCGGAAATGAAACAGTTGATTTTAAAGTGCTTAAATCAATATCTATAACTTCATCATATTCAGCATCATCATCAGCTTCATATATGGTGTATTCTTTGGTTGAGTGTTTTTTCATATACTCTATAGTTTTTTCATCTACAGGGAAAATTCCGTTTTTTCCACCGGCTTCAATTGCCATATTGCATATTGCAAATCTATCATCCATTGATAATTCTTTTACACCTTCGCCGGCAAATTCCATTGATTTATATAATGCGCCGTCAACACCAATTTTTCCTATGATATGAAGAATTACATCTTTTCCGCTAACCCATTTGTTTAATTTTCCTGTCAAATTAAATTTAATAGCTGATGGTACTTTAAACCATAATTGACCTGTTGCCATTCCAGCTGCCATATCTGTGCTGCCACCGCCTGTGGAAAATGCGCCTAAAGCACCATATGTGCATGTGTGAGAGTCTGCACCTATTACTGTATCTCCTGAAACAACCAAACCTTTTTCAGGAAGCAATGCATGTTCTATTCCCATTTGCCCAACATCAAAGAAATTTGTTACTTCTTGTTCTTTGCAAAAACATCTTGAAACTTTACATTGTTCTGCAGATTTTATATCCTTAGCAGGTACGAAATGGTCAAATACAACGACGACTTTGTCTTTGTCATATATTTTTTTAGCACCCATTTTTTCAAATTCTTTTATAGCCACAGGCGTTGTTATATCGTTCCCCAAAACTAAATCCAGATCCATTTCTATAAATTGTCCTGCTTTTACTTTTTCCAATCCTGCATGTTTTGCAAGGATTTTTTGTGTCATTGTCATTCCCATGCTAAATTCCTCCCAACTGTTATATAGTTTCATTTTCAAATATCATTTTGTTTAAAGCATTTATATATGCTATGATGCTTGCTTCAATTATATCTGTACTTAAACCTCTACCAACATATATGCGGTCATTTTCTTTTAACCTTACGACTGCATCTCCCAATGCATCTTCACCTTCTGTAACAGAGCTTAATGAGAAATCATCTAATTCAAGTTCTTTTCCAATAATTTTTTCAATTGCTTTAAATGATGCATATATAGGACCTTCACCTGCTGCAACCTCTTCTATAACATTATCTCCTTTTCTTACGGATAATGTTGCTGTCGATGTTATTACATTTCCTGAATTTATAACATAATTTATTAATTCAAATATTTTTGGAACTTCAATTTTTTGTCTTGAAACTAAAGCATCAATATCTTTATCATATACGTCTTTTTTCTTATCCGCAAGATCTTTGAATTTTTTAAATGCCATATCTAATTCTTCCTTTGTTAAATTATAACCAAGTTGAATTAATTTGTCATTAAAAGCATGCCTGCCTGAATGTTTTCCAAGTACTAATCTATTTGTATCAAGACCTATTGATTCTGGAGTCATAATCTCATATGTTTCTTTATTGTTAAGTACACCATGTTGATGAATACCAGATTCATGTGCAAATGCATTTGCTCCTACAATTGCTTTGTTTGGCTGAACTTTAACTCCGGTTATTCTTGACAAAAGGTTACTGCTTCTTACTATTTGTTTAGCATCAATTCTTGTTTCAACATCATAATAATTTTTTCTTGTATTAAGAGCCATAACAATTTCTTCAAGTGCTGCATTTCCTGCCCTTTCCCCAATTCCGTTCACAGTACATTCTATTTGAGTAGCTCCGGCTCTAATTGCAGCTATAGAATTTGCAACTCCAAGTCCTAAATCATTGTGACAATGAACAGATATGTCAACTGTTTTTAATGCAGGGCATTTTTCAATAATTGCTGTTAAAAAGTCGTAATATTCATCAGGTGTTGTATATCCTACTGTATCAGGTATATTAATTGTTGTAGCACCTGCTTTGATAACTTTGTCAAATATTTGTGCAAGAAAATCTACATTGCTTCTAGTTGCATCTTCTGCTGAAAATTCAATGTCATTGCAAAGAGATTTAGCATATGAAACCATTTTTTCTGAAGATGCAAGAACTTCTTCAGGTGACATTTTTAACTTGTATTCCATATGAATTGGTGATGTTGCCAAAAAAACATGAATCCGTGGATTTACAGCAAATTTCAAACTTTCCCAAGCTTTGTCAATGTCATCCTTGTGAGCTCTAGCTAAGCTTGCTACAGTACAATTTTTGATATGCTTTGATATTTCCTGAATAGAGTGAAGATCTCCAGGTGAAGCTGCTGCAAAACCTGCTTCTATTACATCAACATTCATTCTTTCAAGCTGTTGTGCCATTTCAATTTTTTCTTTTAAGTTCATGCTACACCCCGGTGATTGTTCTCCGTCTCTTAATGTAGTGTCAAAAATTTTTACCATTTTAGCCATTTTTAATCTCCTTTTCAAGTTTAATATAAGAATTTCTTTTCGCTGTATGCACTTCGAGTTTTTTGGTTAAATGGGGTTAGGGCAAACAAAAATCCGTCCATGATGCATATAAATATGCTATCAGGGACGGATATAGTTCCGCGGTACCACCCAAATTGCTTTCTATAATAATATTAACCATACTGATATAGAAAACCTGCTCGATTCAGATTCTAACAAATCTTAGCTTGTAACGCAGCACACGTATTTTCCTACTAATTTCAGAAAATAAGCTCGGGAGTGAGTGTGTTTTCTTGACAGTATCGGCTTCCAGCATACGCCGACTCTCTATAACTTGTCACAAAAGAAAAGTTTTTTCTCCTTCACAGCTTGTATTAATTAATTTTTATGATTCTAACATTCTAAATATATGTTTGTCAATAGTTTTTTTTATAAATTTATTTATGAATTAAATTTCATAGATAAGAATAATTTTATATAACAAAATTTGATAATATAAAAGGAACAGCAGTTGCTGCTCCTTGGTTATTTATTTAATTGCTCTATTGCAGTTTGAAGTTGTAAATCAGGCAAACTATTTTTAGCAAAATTATCTAGTGCTGCATATAATGTATTTTGAGTTGTAATATCAATTATACCATATGCATATAAATTATTATCATTTTGAAATTTTTGTATTTGTTCAAATGATGTTTTATCATAAACTCCATCTGGCTTATTTACCGAATATCCTAATGTTTGAAGTATCATTTCAGCAGATAGAACATCAAGGCTTACATCACCTAAATTTGATTTGTTTTCTTTGCTGAACTCAGGGTATTTTTCAAAATCAATAGTTGGGTTTTCAATAATTATATCAGGAGTAATTCCGATTTTATGTACAGGTGTTCTATTTACTGAAAAATATTCAGCAGTGGTAAATTTTACTCCAGAGCCATCTTTTAGATGGTATAGAGATTGAACAATACCTTTACCATATGACTGTGTTCCAACTAATATTCCTTCGTTTTTATATTTGACAGCACCGGCAAATATTTCTGTTGCACTTGCACTTCCACTGTTTATTAACAGGGCAATTTTGTATTTTTGTTCTTTTAGGTCACTAGAATATATGTCTTCTTTACCGGTTGCGTAATCAACATACACTAAAGGTCCTTCAGTTACAAATAAATTTAGCATATCCACAGCTGCATCTAGTGTTCCGCCGCCATTGTTTCTTAGGTCAATAACAATTTTACTAATATTATTTTCATCAAAATTAGACAATTCTTTTTTTGCAAGATCAGTTGTGTTATCTGAAAACTCAGTAATTTTTAAATAACCTATTTCGTCATTTATAATATTGCCTTCAACTGTGCTTGTTACAATTGTTCTTCTAATTATGTTAAATGTTAAGTTTTTACCGTTACGAACTACACCTATTTTAACAGGAGTTCCTTCTTTACCTTTTATAAATTTGTTAGCAGCTTCAGAGCTTGTATAACCTGTAATATCAATATCATCCACATATTTTATTATATCTCCGGCTTTAATACCAACTTCAATTGCAGGAGAATTAGGCAATGGAGTAACTACTACAACTTTTCCATCTGAGTCTATAATTTGAACTCCTATACCAATAAATTCACCGGCGGTATCAGTAATTAAGGATTGATATTTTTCTTCAGTATAGTAAATACTGTATTCATCTAAAACGCTAAAAAATCCATTGTAAAGTCCGTTCATTATATCATCTTGGTCAACATCATATTGATATTTGCTGAGTACAAAGTTTATTACATTTTTCATAAAATCAACATCTGAATCTAATTTTTCTCTATCTAATTCTTGTGCAAAAGCATTAAAAGATATTGAAGATATTAAAATTAAAACAACAATTAACATATAAATTTTCTTTTTCATATAGTCACCTCTTTTTTTCGTTCCTCTATACAGTATAATGAAAAAATCTCAAACTGTAAAGGAAAAATTAATTTTGACTTTATTAGTGTTTTAGGGTAAAATAATAGAATTAGAAACTTAAATTAGAATTGAGGGCAGTATGAATAGAAATATAAAAACTTCAAGTATGACTGAAGCTGCAATGATTTCTGGGGTACTTGTATTATTTGCTTATATATCATCATTTTTAATCTCACTATTAGTGTTTTTTTATCCGGTACCAGCTATAATATTGGCTAAAAGAAGGGGTTTGAAATATGCTGTACTATCATTAGCAGCAGCAGATATAATAATCACTATGCTATTAGGGATACAAATAGGGATTTCTTTTGTAGTGTTATTTTCTCCTCTTGCAATTGCAATTTCATATGGGATTTGCAAGGATGAAAATCCAAACAAAACAATTATGTATGGTGCAATAGCCTTTATGGTTTCATTTGTAGCTATGATATTGTTGATGCAGTATATAATGGGGATAAATGTTGTTCAGCAGATGGTCGAAATTACAAAAGAAAGCTTTAATATGTCTAAAGAAATACTATTGAAAACCGCAAGTGATACTAATTCAGATAAGTTTAAAGAAACTTTAAAATATTTTGAAGAAACAGGTATGGCTATGGTAACTTTTATAAGCCAACAATTTCCTTCAATGCTGATTGGTGCAGCTGTTTTAACTTCATATATAAATTATTTTGTAGTAGAAAAATTTTCTAAAAGATTTTCAATTGACATGAGAAAACATGAGGGACTAAGTAATTTTTCATTTCCAAATACATTTATACTAGCTATGGCAGGATTGTTATTACTATCTTATTTGCTTAGTATATTCAATGTAAATGTTAATGTTGTTCAGATGAATTTATTTATGATTTGCTACATGGCTATGTTCATTCAAGGCTTCGCCGTAGCAAAATTTTATTTAATTAAGTGGAATATTAACAAAGTTGGAAGGACCTTAATTTTAATATCAATATTTCTAATGGTTGGATTTGCTCAGATACTTGCATTGGTAGGAGTAGTAGACCTAGTATTTGATATAAGAAAAATAAGGCATAGAATTGTATAACTAAATGTATTGGAGGTGTCAATTTGGATAATATTAAAACTCCAAAGTTTTTAAAGGATGATAGTTTTGTTTATTTCATCTTATTAACTTTAATAATTGTGGTTTTGCTTATTGAAAAAATGTACTTTTATGCTATTGCTTCTGCTGTTGCCTTATTGATTGTTTCTGCCATAACATTCAGGAGACAGATGTATAGAGAAAAAGAGCTAAAAAAATACATGATAGACTATACTAATAATATTGAAAATTTATCAGTTAGTTCTTTTCTTAATTTTCCAATGCCTATAAGTATAGTTGATGAACAAGGTAAATTGCATTGGTATAATTCTAAATTCAGGGATTTGGTAGGAGAAAAGATTGAAGAAATAGAAAATATATTAGATTATTATTCTGAATTTCCTGTTAAGTCACTTGATCCAGGCAAAGATGGAGTAATAAACAATATAGAAATTGATCAAATTAGTAAAAGTTATAATATACCATACAATGTACTTAAAGAGGGTAAATTTGGAGAAGGTAAATCTTTTGTGCTATATTGGATTGATAATACAGTTTATTCTAACTTAAAAACTAAATATAATGATGAACGTCCAATTACAATGTTGGTACAAATAGATAATTATGATGAAATTTCAGAAAAGATGGATAAGGGTGAAAAATCTGCAATGACTGCAGAGGTAGAGAAGATATTAAATAAATATGCCTCTGAAATGAATGGTTTTGTACTAAAATATGATACATTTAGGTTTTTTATGATGGTTGAAAACAAATATCTTGAATCCCTTGAATCAAAGAAATTTTCTATATTGGAAGAAGTGAAGGCCATTAAAGGTTCAGCAGATTATTATTTTACCTTAAGTATTGGCGTTGGAGCATTTGCTAAAAATTTAGGACAGCTTATTGAATATTCAAAAGGCGCTTTAGATGTAGCATTGGGCAGGGGCGGAGATCAAGCTGTTGTAAAAAAAATAAATTCAGTAAAATTTTATGGGGGTAAGAGTAAAGCTGTTGAAAAGCGTACTAAGGTTAAAGCAAGAATTATATCTTATGCGTTGAGACAAATTATAGACCAAAGTTCAAATGTTATTATTATGGGTCATAGAATAGGTGACATGGATAGTTTGGGTGCATCTATTGGATTATATAGTATTGCTAAAAGCAGGGGTAAAAAAGCATATATTGTTTTAAACACAATTAATTATGCTTTAAAAAACATGCATGAAAGAATGAAAAGTGAAAATCCTCAGTATATAGAATCCTTGATTGATACAGAAACTGCTTTAAGTTTAGCAGATCAAAATACACTTTGTATAGTTCTTGATACGCATAGAGGCAGCTATACAGAAGCTCCTGAGTTGTTAAATAAAATTGAGAAGGTTGTACTTATAGATCATCACAGAAGAAGTGAGGAATATATTGAAAACACACTTCTTGACTATATAGAACCTTATGCATCATCAACGTGTGAGTTGGTTTCAGAAATAATTCAGTATATGGATGACCATATTAAACTGACTAAATTTGAGGCAGATTCATTAATGGCTGGAATTATAGTTGATACTAATTCATTTACATTTAAAACCGGTGTAAGAACATTTGAGGCTGCATCATTTTTGCGAAGAAATGGAGCGGATACCGTTGATGTTAAGGAGTTTTTTAATGAAAGTTTAGATTCTATGAAAAAGAAAACAGAAATTATAGAAAAATCTGAAATAGTCTTTGGAGATGTAGCAATATCTTATATAGATGATTTAGACGAAAATTCAAATGTAATAGCTGCACAAAGCGCTGATGAATTGCTTACTATTAAGGATGTAAAAGCAAGTTTTGTTCTTGTGCGTAATAAGGAATATATAAATATAAGCGGACGTTCTATGGGTCAAATAAACGTTCAAATAATAATGGAGTTTTTGGGTGGAGGAGGTCATCTTAACATGGCCGGAGCTCAGATACAAACAACAGATATGGATAAAGCAAAATTAGAATTGTATGATGCCATAAATCGTTATAAAAAGGAGAGTACAAACAAATGAAAGTAATATTGTTAGAAGATGTAAAAAATGTAGGTAAAAAAGGTGCATTGATAAATGCAAAAGATGGTTACGCTAATAATTTCTTATTTCCTAAGAAATTGGCTATAGAAGCTACACCCGTAAATTTAAAAAATCTAGAAAATGCTAAGAAAAAACAAGAAGAAAAAGAGATGGAAATTTTTCAAGAGGCAAAAAAACTTGAAGAAGAGCTTATGAAAGTAACCATTATTATAAAAACTAAAGCTGGTGAAAATGGAAAATTATTTGGTTCAATAACTACTAAAGAAATTGCAGATCAGTTAGAAGAAAAAAATGGTATAAGTATAGATAAAAGAAAATTTGAACTTGATGAAACAATAAAATCTGTTGGAGAGTATCCTGTTAGAATAAAACTTCATCCAAAGGTAGTAGCTAAAATACAAGTTATAGTTACAGAAAAATAAGAGGTGACTAAATGTCAGAATTAACAAACTTCGGCAAAGTTCCTCCTCACAATGCGGAGGCTGAACAAACTGTGTTGGCATCTGCTCTGTTAGATCATACAGCTGTTGAAAAAATCATTAATCTTTTAGACATTGAGGATTTTTTATTATGAAGCTAATAAGGAAATATTTGAAAGCATAAAAGATGTAAACATGCAAAATATTCCTGTTGATGCACTTACAATAACCGAAGAACTAAAAAAAAGAGAAAAGCTGGATTATGTAGGTGGATTTGAATATTTAGCTAGCTTAACTGAAAATATTATTACATCAAAAAATGTTGAGGCATACTGTAACATAATAAAAGAAAAATCAACATTAAGGAAACTTATTAGTGCATCAAATGAAATAATTGAAAAAGGCTATAAAGAAAATGATGAAGTTCAAAAAATTATAGAACTTGCTGAAACTAGAATATTTGCAATTTCTCAAAATCGGAATATAAATAGTTTTGCTGAAATTAAAGATGTTTTGCTTGAAGTGTTTAATCAGCTTGAAGAAAGAGCCATGAACAGCGGAAGTTTAACTGGAATAACAACAGGCTATGAAGACCTTGATCGGATGACTGCAGGGTTACAAAGGTCAGATTTAATTTTGTTAGCAGCCAGACCGTCTATGGGAAAAACTGCACTTGCCCTTAATATTGCAATTAATGCGGTAAAAACCGGAGTTTCAGTTGCATTATTTAGTTTAGAGATGTCAAAAGAACAATATGTACAGAGAATCATAAGCATGGAATCTATGGTTGAAAGCGGCAAGCTAAGATCGGGTAATTTAGACGATGAGGATTGGAACAGGCTTTTATCTGTTATGAGTGTCATATCTAATTATAAAATCCATGTTGATGATACTGCATCTATAACATTATTTGAAATGATGTCAAAATGTAGAAGGCTTAAAATAGAAAAAGGATTAGATTTAATTATTGTGGACTATTTGCAGTTAATGTCTGGCGGAGGTAAAAATAACAGCAATAGACAACAAGAAATTTCAGATATATCAAGAGGGCTAAAAGCAATGGCCAGAGAACTAAATTGTCCTGTTATTGCACTGTCCCAGCTATCCCGTGCTCCTGAGCTTAGAACAGACCACAGACCTATAATGTCAGACCTTAGAGAATCTGGGGCAATAGAGCAGGATGCAGATGTTGTAATGATGCTTTATCGTGATGAATATTATCACAAAGAAGAATCAGAAAAAAAAGGTATAACAGAAGTAATTATAACAAAACAAAGAAATGGTCCTGTAGGAACAGTAGAGCTTGCATGGATAGGACAATATACAAAGTTTGGAAACATACAAAAGTAACAAGTGAACAATAGAGGAACAACTGTAAAAAAATAGGGACGCTTTAGCGTCCCTTAACTATTGCTCCTCAATTGTTCCTATATTCTTCTAGCTATTATAATTTTATCTCCTGGTACTAATGCATCATCTTCAGATAATTCATTTAATTCTTTTAGATAGTTGATTGATACACTGTAGTTTTTAGCTATATCCCATATTGTTTCGCCTTGTTGAACTACTCTAAAAATCAAGCTAGGCATTTTTCCATAATCAATAGGTCCAATTTCATTTATATTGCTTATGACGGAAATTTCGTCATTCTTTTTCATTTTCATATCTACTTTGATGTCACAGTTAACAACAACAGAATTATTACCTTTTCTATATGCACCGCATTTAGATATTTTTACATCTGAAGTTATATCACAGTCTTTTTCTTCATCTGACAAATCTACAGTAGCTGTATATGGCATTGATACATAAGCTCTGTCAATTTTATTAACGTCGCCATTTAAATACAATAAATTAACATCTAAAAATCCATCTACAACATATTTGTCATCAAAAACTCTTTTTTCTGATACTTTAGGACTTATATCTATTGTATAAATATCTTTAATTGTTCCAGTCATTACATCAAAGTTGCTTTCATATTTTGTTACCATATCTTTTATACTTCGAGTTGAAACTAAATTTATTTTAGATGAATCAATTTCTATTTCAGAGTCAGTCGAATATCCATCTAGTATTATATTCTTTTCAACAGTATCATAAAGTTTTGCGTCAATAGTAAAATTTGCATTAAACGACACTATTTTATCTTCATCATCATAATTTTCATCTATGGTATATGATAAATCATTAAAAGTTACATTAATATCTCGGAGCATATCAGCATTTGAGTTTTTTAGCTCTATGTAATGAGTGAATGGAAATTCTTCTGATACATAGCCGGTTGTAGATAAATTATTATCTTCTGTATACAAGAAACCAACCTTGCATATGCCTTCAACAAGCATTCTGTCATTCATAATATCAACATTAGTGATATAGGCATCACAATCTGATTTTAGTATGTTTTTAATTTTATCTGTACTTTGATTAAGTTCTACAGAATCGCTGACTGTAATATCTTCTGAACTATGAGATACAATATCAGTATAAACTATATTTTTTGTTTTTGCTTGGAAACTTCCATCTGATTCAAGACTTGAAATAAAATCTACAGGTCTTTTATGTATTAGGTCAGTATCAATATTTGCAACAGCCTTGATTAAAAAGATTTTTTCAGACATCAATTCAGAATCGATGTAATCAATATAAGAATTAACTTGCGCCTCCATGTTTTCTGTTGCACCATCCATTGGGATTTCTTCGGTAAAGTTTATTTTGCCTGACATTGAAGCTACGGATACCTCTTCATCATTTGAACGATATATAATGTTATAAATTAAATCTCCGTTAACAGTTACACTATTATTATGAACAGTTACACTGTTAATTTTTATTTTTCCTTCAGTTGAAATTATTTTTTCTATATCGGGCATGTTTTCTGAAATTGAAATTTCATTTTCTAATAAAGCTTCACTAGTGTTTGAATCAATAATTTCATTAATAATAAAAGTATCGCTTAATAATTTAAACAAATTAAATCCTCCTTTAAATGCTTGTTATTGTATTTATTAATATTACCTAACGGTTAAAATATTGCAAAGCATGTATTTTAACCAGACTGCGTACTCACACGTAACATGCTTTACACACGAGTCGATAATAGATTGCATTCTTTTATAAATGTATATGCTAAAGTTTATTCAATAGTACAACATTAAGATAAAATTTTTTAAAAAATCATTGACCTTTTGCCTGTTTTAATATAAAATTGGTTAGTAAATAATAAATTTTGTTTTATAATAAATTTTAACTACAACTAAATATTATATGTGATGTTTTGATGCTTTCGCAAAAGAAACAACAGTAATGTAAATATAGGAATAGATTAATAGAGACTAAAAAAAAAACCCCTTTTTTGTCTCTGTTTTTTATGTTATAGGATATCCTATAACATATTTATCTATGGTGAAGATTTTTTGTTTATTTTGATAAAAATAATTGTAGATGATTAAATATATTATAAGATTTAGGAAACTTAGGAGGATGAAATGCCAAAGTACATTTTTATAACAGGTGGAGTTGTTTCTTCACTAGGAAAGGGAATAACAGCAGCATCTTTGGGAAGATTGCTTAAAGCCAGAGGTCTAAAAGTAACATTGCAAAAATTTGATCCATATTTGAATGTGGACCCAGGTACTATGAGTCCATATCAGCATGGAGAGGTTTATGTTACAGACGATGGAGCAGAAACGGATTTAGACCTAGGTCATTATGAGAGAATAGTTGATATAAATCTTACGAAATATAGCAGTATTACTGCTGGTAAAATTTATTGGTCAGTTTTAAATAAAGAAAGAAGAGGAGATTATCTTGGAGGAACTGTTCAGGTAATACCTCATGTAACTGGTGAAATTAAAAATATGGTAAAAAGAGTTTCAACAATTCAAGATGTTGATGTCGTAATAACAGAAATTGGCGGTACTGTTGGAGATATTGAGAGTTTACCGTTTTTAGAATCAATTAGACAGTTGAAGTATGAAGTTGGTAGAGAAAATGTTATGTATATTCACGTTACTCTACTTCCATATTTGTCAAGGCAGGAGAGCTTAAGACTAAACCTACACAGCACAGCGTTAAAGAGCTCTTAAGCTTAGGGATTCAGCCGGATTTACTTGTTTGTAGAACAGAAAAGGAATTGACTGCTGACCTACGAGCAAAGATTGCATTATTTTGTAATGTAGATAAAGAAAATGTTATACAAAATGAGGATGCAGATTCATTATATGATATTCCATTAATGTTGGAAAGAGAGGGTTTGGCAAGATTGGTTTGTAAACATTTCAATATTAATTGCAAGGAACCGGACCTTTCAGAATGGAGTGATATGGTTAACCGTTCAAAAAAACCAACTCATTCAGTTAAAATTGCATTAGTAGGTAAATATTGTGAATTAAAGGATGCATATTTATCAGTTGCTGAAGCATTAAGGCATGCAGGCATAGATAATTCTTCTGAAGTAGATATAAAGTGGGTTCATTCAGAAAATTTAACGGAAGAAAATTATAATGAAATGTTAAGTGATTGTGATGGTATACTGGTTCCAGGTGGATTTGGAGACAGGGGTATAGAGGGAAAGATACTTGCTGCAAAATATGCTCGTATAAATAAGAAGCCGTTTCTTGGCATTTGTCTTGGCATGCAGATGGCAGTTTCTGAATTTGCAAGGGGCGTACTTGGATATAGTGATGCAGATAGTACAGAATTTAATGAAAATACCAAATATCCTATGATTGACTTGATGAATGATCAAAAAGATGTTGAAAATAAGGGTGGAACTATGAGACTAGGCTGCTATCCTTGTAAATTAAAAGAAGGTTCAAAAGCTAGTGAAGCTTACAATGGTGAAGAGTTAATATCTGAAAGACACAGACATAGATATGAATTTAATAATCAATTTAGACAGGTATGTGAAGATAATGGACTTATTATATCTGGTGCTTCACCGGATAATAAGCTTGTAGAAATTGTTGAACTTAAAGACCATCCATGGTTTATAGGTGCTCAATTCCATCCTGAATTTAAATCAAGACCTACAAGAAGTCATCCTTTGTTTAAACATTTAATAAAAGCTTCAATAGAAAATAAATAGAATATAGCAAGTGAATATAAAAAAACGGGAGAATAAAATGATATGATACTTCCAAAGCAGACAGTCTAACTAATTAAAAATTAGATTATCTACTTTATAAAGGTCAGTTCAAAACTCCCGTTTTTACATGCAGAATAAAATGTTATATAATATCCTGCTTTTTTGTTTTTTTGTTGTTTTGAGATATCATGTAATAAAAAACTCCTGATAATACAATTATTCCACCTACCAAGGTGTATATAGATGGTATTTCTCTAAAAATAATTAGAGCCAATATACTTGCAAAAATAGGTTCGCATAATGTAGATATTGAAATCATAGTAGCTGAAATATACTTTATTAGATAATTGTAAACAGTGTGGCCAAGTATAGAGCAGAAAAAAGCCAAGGCAAAAAATAGCAAGAACTCTTTTGGTGAATATGGATACATTGGCGTTTTGGTTAATAGACACATAAAAAACAGAACTACTGTAGATGCTGAGTAAACAATAAAGACGTAAGAACCAGCGCTTAAATTTTTACGTACTATACCTCCAATAACAAAATAACCTGCTACAAAGATTGCTCCCATAAATGCCAGAATATTTCCTAACATCATATCATTTGTACTCCCACCGCTACTGCCCATTGCAATAATTCCAGTTCCAATTAAAGACATAGTTAATCCAGTTAATATTTTAGATGTAAATTTTTCCTTTAATATAAGGAAGTTAGCCAAGGATACAAAAATAGGACTACAAGATACAAGAATGGTTGAATTAGATATAGTAGTCATATTTATTGACGCAATCCATGAAGCAAAATGTAAAGCAAGAAATGCTCCGCTTACAATACATAAAATAAAATCTTTTTTTGTTATATTTTTAATAACTTCTTTTTCTTTATAAATTACAGGAATTAATAGTAAGAAAACTGTAAAAAGCATTCTGTAAAAAGAAATTGCAAGAGAGGGTGCTTGAGATATACGTATTATTATTGATGAAAGAGAAGTAAAGAATACTCCTACTAGGACAAAAAATTTTGCTGTTGATTTTTCCATAATAAACCTGCCTTAATTAGTATGTATTGTAAGAATAGTATCATAATTAATTTATATATTCAATATTTGTTTGAAAATGGAATATAAAATAATGCAGCAAAATATTATTAAATATAATTATGATAATTGCAAATACTAATGAAATCTGCTATAATTATAGTTGTTAATACTTGAAATTATAACAAATAATGGAGGAAACATGATTAATTTTGTAGGCTCGATTTCCATATTTTATTTATTAAATATAATTATGGCACTTGTAGTTATTTTTCTTGAGCGAAAGGATCCAACTGCAACACTAGCATGGGTTTTAGTACTGCTGATTTTTCCAGTTGGAGGATTTATTTTTTATTTATTACTATCACAAAATTTTAGCAGAAAAAAATTATTTACAATGAAAATTTATGCTAAAAAAACCTTTGGTGATTATATTAAATGTCAAGAAGAGTTATTTAATTCTGGTGCATTGGTTTTTAATGATAAAAATGTTGAATCATATAAAGATATGATAAAAATGAATTTATTCACTAATCAATCATCATACACTCAAAATAATGATGTTGAAATTTTTGTAGATGGAAAAGAAAAATTTTATGAATTGATTAGGTGTATAGAGAGAGCTAAACATAACATACATATGGAATATTACATACTAAAGAATGATAATTTGGGCAATAGGATTATGAATCTGCTTGAAAAAAAGTCAGAAGAAGGCGTTGAGGTAAGGTTAATGTTTGACTCTTTAGGGGGGAGGCATATATCCAAAGACAGAATAGATAAACTTAAAGCATCCGGAGTAAAGGTTGCATCGTTCTTTTCTAGCAGCATACCTTTTTTTAACTTCAAAATAAATTATAGAAATCATAGAAAAATAGTAATAATAGATGGTGAAATAGGTTTTATAGGCGGTTTTAATGTAGGTGATGAGTACATTGGGTTAAATGCCAAAATAGGATATTGGAGAGATACACATTTAAAAATAAAAGGTGATGCTGTTATTGATTTGCAAACTAGATTTTTTTTAGATTGGGGTCATGCAACAAAGGAGGATATGATGTATCGTCCTAAATATTTCCCGGATACAGGAAATAACGGTAAAGTCGGTATTCAAATTATAAGCAGCGGTCCGGATAAAAAAGATGAAGCTATAAAAAGAAACTATGTAAAGATGATTAATTCAGCAAAAGAAAGTATTTGTATCCAAACTCCTTATTTTGTGCCAGATGCCAGCGTTCTTGAAGCACTTAAAATTGCGGCCTCTTCAGGTGTCGATGTTAGTATTATGATACCTTGTAAGCCGGATCATCCATTTGTTTATTGGGCTACATATTGGTACTGCGGTGAATTGCTGAAATATGGAGTAAAGGTTTATACGTATGAAAATGGTTTTATTCATGCGAAAACACTTGTAATAGATGGAGTAGTATCTTCTGTAGGGACAGCAAATTTTGATGTTAGAAGCTTTAAACTGAATTTTGAAGGTAATGCAATAATTTATGATACTGAAGTATCGACCAAGTTAAAAAAACATTTCATAGATGACTTAAATTATTCGCTTGAATTGACTAGAGAAGTTTACCTAGAGAGGGGTATTATGATAAGATTTAAAGAATCAATATCAAGATTATTGGCTCCACTTTTATAAAAAAATAAGCTTATGAGGAGACCGAGTAGCATTTTCATAAGCTTATTTTTTTATATACTTTTTAAATAGTTATTTATCAACTCAGTTGATTTTTTAGCTGCAATTTTAACAAATGATGGAAAATCCATGTGAGCGCTTCCGTCAGCTTTATCTGATATTGCTCTTACTATACAAAAATCAACATGATTTAAATAACATACATGTCCAATAGACGCACCTTCCATTTCAGCACACAACGCATCAAAGTTATTAACAATATAATCCTTTTTTTCAACACTGCAAATGAATTGATCACCCGTTGCAATTGTTCCTATATAAGTATTGGTGCCTTCTATAAAACTAGCCGCATTTTTTATTTTATCTACGACATGGCTGGCAACAGGTATTTTTATTATATCTAACCCTGATATCAATCCTAGTGGGTCTCCTAATCCGGAAGTATCCATATCATGTTCGACTACAAAATCAGAAATTACCAAATCTGCAATATCTAATTTAGAATTCAGGCTTCCTGCAACACCTGTATTAATAATTAAATTAGGTGAATATTTAATTATCATAGTTTGAGCACATACTGCAGCATGAACTTTTCCTACACCGCATTTAGCTACAACTACATCTTTTCCGTGAATTTTACCTTTATAATATATAATGCCGCTTATTTCTTCTTGCGAAATATCTTCCATTGATTCTTTAAGTTCTGCTATTTCTATTTCCATAGCTCCTATTATACCTGTAATCATTTTTAAACCTCCAAAAGTAATATAAACATTTTAATACAGCATAATTTAATTGTCAATTGATTGGTAGGGTAAATTAATGATATTTTATAGTAGAAAATACAGTATTATTTAAACACAACTTTGAACATATGTTTAAAGTTGCGTTTAAATAAATGTTTAAATAAAAAAAATATTATTTTTAAAATAAAACTTTAAAACATAGAATGACACAATGTATACAACGTTATCATTGTATAATAACAATATATTATAAAGGAGGAATAATTTATGGAAAATACTTCAAAAAAACCATCTTTTTTTATCTCACTATTAATAGTGGCATTTTTATTCGTAATTATTATTGCCCAAGTGCTTGTGGCAGGTAGCCCAGATATTCACATGACACTTGTATTTTCAATTGCTTTTGCTGTACTACTTCTTATGATGAATGGAATAGAGTGGTCTAAAGTAGAAGACGGTATTTTGCACGGATGTAAAATTGCAACTGTTCCGATGCTTATACTTATGTTTATTGGAATGCTTATTCCGGCTCTTATTGCATCAGGAACAATTCCAATGTTAATTTATT
>SWCH01001319.1_pt1 | contig 20542 bp, 19 predicted proteins | sample 4690051 | NCBI WGS metagenome assembly SWCH01 (sample SAMN10267282, study PRJNA491770) | bioreactor metagenome | isolation source: DHS bioreactor inoculated with | place: Japan: off Shimokita Peninsula | reverse complement strand
GAATGAATTATATAATAAAGTGTCAAATTTTTATTAATTTGGCACTTTATTTTTATTAACTTTAAGCTTTTGTTTTTTTTTCACGAAATTCATGAACACTTTGTCCTATTATGCATACTATAATGTGAATATATTTGATGCCGTTTTAATCAAAAAATATACACAAAATCAAAAACCTTTATATTAAATCAGAGCGCAAATTTTGTACATAATAAAAGAAAACTAAAATGGTTTTGAAGTTGCTTATTTAGAATAAGAAGCTGAAGTTTTGTTTTTTATGTAAATTTTTCTGATATAAAATATTAGTATATTTATTGTTAGAATTTGAAATAAAGGTGAAAAATATGAGTGATATTGCTTTGCAATTGGAGCGTTTAAATAATGGAACAATAAATTCCGGGGATAATATCATCTTTGACAATGTAGTGTATTCATCAGGAAATATTACCTATGCTCCTGCTACAGGTATAATTACCCTTAATGAAGCAGGAAGGTATGTATTTGACTGGTGGGTTGCCACTCAAACAGGTGTTGGTACCAGTAATATTATTTTTGCGGTAAACTCATCACAGGGAGATAATCTGATAGGGAATCTTCCTGGTAAAATAGGAGAAACTGTAGGAATAGGAATTGTTGATGTAGTGGCGCCTCCTGTTACGGCACAATTATCGTATCAGGGAGCAGGAAGTGTTTTTTATGCTTCAACAGTACCTGTAAAAGCCACACTGGTAATCGTGGAAGATGATATAGCTGGAGAAGGTCCGACGGGACCAACGGGACCGACAGGACCAACAGGAGACACGGGTCCAATAGGACCGACAGGAGACACGGGATCGATAGGACCAACGGGAGACACAGGTCCAATAGGACCAACGGGAGACACAGGTCCAATAGGGCCAACAGGAGACACCGGTCCAATAGGGCCAACAGGAGACACGGGACCGACAGGGCCAACAGGAGACACGGGCCCAATAGGTCCAACAGGAGACACCGGTCCAATAGGGCCAACAGGAGACACGGGACCGACAGGAACAGGAGACACGGGACCAACAGGACCAACAGGACCATCGGGTCCGTCAGGCGGAGATACGGGTCCAACGGGTCCAACAGGACCGACAGGACCGTCAGGTGGACCGACAGGATCAACAGGAGACACAGGTCCGATAGGGCCGACAGGAGATACAGGGCCGACGGGACCAACAGGAGATACGGGACCGACCGGCCCAACGGGAGACACAGGGCCGACAGGACCGACGGGAGACACAGGGCCGACGGGTCCGACTGGTACTTTTGAACCAAATCCTTTCGATGTATTTGTAGAGGCTGGAGCAGTTGGCGGAGATGGAACCCAGGCAGCGCCATTCGGGACAATACAGGAAGGTGTAACTGCTGTATCACCGGGAGGAACTGTTAATGTTCTGGGAGGAACCTATTCTATAACTGCTCAAGTTCTAATTAATAAGGCAGGCGTAACATTAAGGGGATATCCAAATACTTTAATAGTTTTGGAAGCAGCAGTAATTCCATTTCTGGTTACGGGCAGCGGAGTCACTGTAGAAGGACTTACTATTACCAGTGATATTCCTTATGCCGTTGAATTTATACAATTTGCGGGAACAAACCATAAACTTATTGACAATGTGATCTTTGGCCCTGTACAGGCAGGACCGTCATCGGGTTGGGTAGTAAATAGGGGATTTGTAACTCAGGGAAATGTCGTAAATCTTATAGTACAGGACAATATTTTCTATTCAATGAGACAGCCTGCATATTTAAATCCAAATTCGACAGGATATATCGTAGATAATGTAGTCTACAGTACACGCGGTTGGGTTGTGGATGGAGCGATATTTGTATTTTCAGGAAATTCATGGGGAATTCCGGAAAATACAGACGATAGCGGCGCCGATATAGCGTTGCTGGCAGGAACTATTACTGGTGCTCCATATGATCCGACAACAGTTCTTTCTGAAAATAACAGTTTAGCTACAATTAGTGATCAAAGATAAAAAAAGCCTGATTTCCAAATTACATGGGGAATCAGGCTATATTTATATTATGACATTTACATAACCCCTTGAATAACACCACACGCCAGTCTCTTACCTGCAGCTCCAGAAGGCTGAGATCTGTAATCATCTGGATTTTCATGTATGATAACCGTTTTATCTATAATTTGAGGAATTCTAAATTTGTTTGTAAAAAATGATATTTTTGCATAACCATTATTTGAGAATAAAACCGGAAAATCGCCTGCATGATTTCCATGAGGCTGATTTGTTGGATTCCAGTGTCCCCCTGCAGCTGTGTATGGATCTTCGTTATTACCTACCTCACATGTACCGTTTTCATGCAAATGAAATCCAAATGGTCCAACTGGAGGATTTGTCCCAGCTGCCGGTTCATATGACGGCAATCCAGAAACCTCAATATAAACATCCGTTCCACCGGGAACGTCTTGAAATATAACAGTACCCCTAATATTACGGGCTAAAGGGCTACCTGTAATATGTGCAATAGCTTTATTATATTCTGGGTTAAAATTATTATTGCATCCTAATCCATATCCATAGTAATTGTTTAAATAATTCCATTTATAATCATTGAAATTCATAATTACCTCCCGTTCATTTATAATAATTTATTTTATGTAAGGTAGGGTGAATAGTTACATTTATATCTATAATTCTAAAACTAAAATAGGCATTGTGATGAAGTAGAATTAAGAGTTCGTTGAAATAGGCTTCACTTGTTTGACTATAAAAAGACAAATGCTATAGTATAAGGACGCATTTAGAAAAATTTAATCAAATAAGAAGCATATAGTTTTGAATTATCAGGCTATATGCTTTTTTATCATACAAAAAAATTATAATAATTTTCATTTAACCCTATTCATGGTCGCAAAATTCTAAAATATGGTTAATAAATTGACTGCATACATCAGAGCGAAGCTCCTTTTTTGGAGCTATAATAACTGTATTTCTTTTGATAGGATTTTTCATACGTACTGTGGTAATATTAGGATTACCTATAATAACTCGCTTGGAAAGTAGAGCTACACCAAAGTTTTCATTTATTAATCCTAAAATTGTATCGACTTGTTTTGATTCAAACGCAATTTTCACATGGGATTTGGAATGCCTTATTGTTTCTTTGATGACTTTGTTGGAGCTAAAAGAGTTATCCAAAATAATTAATTTCTCTTCATTTAATTCTGTCCAGTCAATACATTCAAATTTAGATAACCGGTGTTCAGAATTTACTGCTAAATAATATTCGTCTTCTACAATTGTATGTAGATCGTAATTTTCAAGAGAATATTCAGAAATATTTGTTTGATTAGAAAATGGATATATTATGTAAGCAATTAATGCAACATCTATTTTACAGCACATTAAAAGATTCATTAACTTCAGAGTATCATTTTGCTCCAAATTAATATTAATGTGAGGAAATTTCTCCAAAAAAGTAGCAATAGGGGTAGTGATTCCTATCTTTCTAAGATGATCTATGCTACCTACATTTAAAGAGTAAATATTTCGATAAGATCTTATTTTTCTTAATGTCTTATAATACTCATCTATTAAAGTTACAGCATGTTCATGAAACTCTTCTCCTGCTATTGTTAAAGATACAGACCGTGTATTTCTTTTAAAAAGCTTAACACCTAATTCTTTCTCAAGGTTAATTATATGTTTGGAAATAGAAGACTGAGAAAGAAACATACTATTTGCCGCCTCTGTAAAGTTCAGATTTTTAACTACACTTAAAAAACATTCCAATTGTAAAAAATCCATATTTATCTCCTAAATTATTATATACTTTACTCTAATATTAATTCACTTTCGGAATAAATGCAATGCTTAATTAGAATTGCAAAAAAAATTTATTAAGTGTAGAATAGGTAAAAATAAAGGTAAATGTTTACACAGCTTAGAATGTTTGCAAAATTTTTGAAAAGGAGAAAGAAATGGAACTTATAGTACTACTAATTACATTCGCTATACTTATGTTAATCGGTGTTCCGGTAGCAATGACTATGTTTGGTGCCTCATTAATATATATCATATTGGACCCGGCTCTTAGTCTTGCAAATGTTGCATCAAAAACAATAAGTGGAGTAAGTGGTTATTCGCTTTTAGCTCTTCCTTTATATGTAATGGCAGGGGAAATTATGAATTCAGCTGGAATTACCAGGAGACTGTTCAATCTTCCCTTAAGTTTTATAGGGCATGTCAAAGGTGGATTGGCACATGTAAATATAGTTGCCAGTATGCTTTTTGCCGGTATGTCCGGAGCAGCTATAGCAGATACTGCCGGACTCGGTAAAATTGAAATGCAGGCTATGAATGAGGAAGGATATGATCGCAGCTTCAGTGCTGCCGTTACTGCAGCATCATCATGTATAGGACCGATAATTCCTCCGAGCTCTACAATGATAATTTTTGCAACTGCAGCAGAAGTATCGGTAGCAAGACTCTTTATTGGTGGGTTGGCTCCGGGTATTTTGATGGGAATTATTATGATGACATATGTAACTTTAGTATCTGCAAAAAAATATAATTTACCATGCAGACCCAAGGCTACATACAAAGAACGCTTTATTGCATTAAAGGAAGCAATTCTTCCTATTTTTGCACCTATTCTAATTATAATGGGTATTGTTACAGGTATAACAACAGCTACTGAAGCAGGTGCTGTCGCAGTAATTTATTCTACATTATTATGTTTTTTTTACAACCATCCTACCACTGACGAATTTTTAGGTATTTTGAAAAGTGCATTTTATACTACTGCCCAGATTTGTTTTATCGTAATTGCGTCAACTCTATTTGGATGGGTTATAACTATTGCTAAGGTTCCTGATTTGGTTGCCAATTTTTTAATTACCTTAGGAGCAAGCAAATGGATTATTTTATTGTTGATTAATATATGTCTGTTGTTCCTTGGATGTTTTTTAAGTATTACATCCGCTATATTGATTGCAACTCCAACACTTGTTGTTTTAGCATCAATATACAATATTGATTTGGTTCACTTGGGTGTTTTGATAACTTTGAACCTGACAATTGGACTTTTAACACCTCCGGTTGGCTGGAACCTATATATTGTTAGCGGATTGGCTGAAATATCTTTTGAGCAGATGGTAAAAGCAATAATACCATTTCTTATTCCTTTATTCATATCATTATTGTTAATTACCTATTTTGATCAGATAGTTCTTTTTCTTCCGAACTTGATATTAAAATAAACTATTAGATGTAGAGAACTAATTTTTAGAGAAAAAATTTTAAAATTAATTTAAAAATAATAATAAAAAAGGAGAATTAAAATGAAAAAAATTATTAGTGTAATTCTAAGTCTTGTTATGATTGTTTCTTTGTTAACCGGCTGCAGTGATGGACAAACACCTCCAACATCCGAAAATACAGGTGCAGATAATTCTGGTACAGAACAGACAGCTGAGGAAAAAACAGTAACATTAAAACTGGCAGTAGAAAGTGCTGTAGGTACTCCTGGTGAAATGTCAGGGCAAAAATTTAAAGAGATGGTTGAAGAACGTACAAAGGGAACGGTATTGATTGATTACTATCCTGTGGGACAGCTGGGTACAGGAGATGATTTGACTGAACAAATGCAAACAGGTTCAGTAGATATGTCCTGGAGAGCAATTGAATGGTATTCAAAATTTGAGCCTAGTTGGAACATTTTGCTTATGGGATTTTTATTCCGTGATACGGAGCATGTTTATGCTTTCTTAGATAGTGATAAAAACATAGAGTTAAAAGAAAATTTAGTGAAAGATGCAAACCTTCGTATGCTCGCTGATAATGGGATAGGTTCTGCACGAGTTTTAATATCAAAAAAACCGGTAAATAATCCTGATGACATGACAGGAATGAATATGAGGGTACCAAGTATTGAAATGTATATTAAAACATGGCAGGGAATTGGCGTCAACTGTGTTTCTATACCATGGGGAGAATCCTATATGGCTTTAAGTCAGGGAACAGCAGATGCTCTTGAGTCTCCTCTAGGTTCTATCTATGGAATGAAGTTTTTTGAAGTAGCAAAGAATATAACTATGACTAATCATATTTACAGCCCTTATGTTATGGTAATCAATGAAAATTCTTACAATAAACTTTCTGATAATCAAAAATCAATATTAGAGGACTGTGCAGTAGAAACTGGAAAACTATTTACAATATATGATGACGAGTCAATACAAAAAAATATTGAATTAATGAAAGCTGATGGTGTAACTATTAATGAAACTCCTGACATCAGCGCCTTCCAACAAAAGTTATCGGATGTTGCCATTGAATGTGAAAAAGAAGGCTTGTGGCCGGAAGGACTTTATGATTATGTGCAGGGTTTAAAATAGTAAATTTTAATAACTGCGAAAGGAGTATCTATGTATTCTATTTATAAAAAAGTACAGGATATATTTTTAAAAGTATTTTTACTTATTGTATATTTATCTTCAATAGTTATACCTGTAAGTATGTTTTGCCAGGTAATAGCCAGGTATTTTCTGAAAAAACCAATAGCCGGAGTTGAAGAAATTGCAACGGCATCTTTCGTTTGGATGGTGATTTTTGGATCTGCAATCCTGTTTAAGGAAAAAAAACATATAATTGTTGATGCTTTTATCAATAAAAGATCTAAAAAAACAAAAAAAATTATTGATATTTTAAGTAATTTGTTGATGCTGATTATTTTTATCATCCTGATCTATAGCTGTGCGATTGCGATACCATATCAAAAATTTTATAAGACTGTAATTTTAAAAATTCCAGCAGTATATCACATAAAAGCTTTTATAATAAGTCTTATATTTATGACAATCTGCTGTATAGAAAATATTTTAGTGAATCTTTTGGGAGATAAGAAAAATGCGTAAAAATAGCTTTACAACACAAGTAATTGTAGTAGGAGGAGGAATTTCCGGTGTTATCAGTGCTATAGCAGCAGCGCGTAATGGTTCAGAAGTAGTGTTGATTGAAAAAGGGAACTGTTTAGGAGGCGGAGCTACAGCAGGAATGATTGGAGAATTTAACGGTGCCTATTTAAATGGTAAAAGCATTGTTCCATATATCGGAGAAGAAATTATTAAAAGACTGACAGAATATGGAGCAGGGTTGTATCAGGGGAGTGTGCCAATGACTTCTAACCCAAATATAAAAGTAGATCGAATACGATACAACAGCGAGTACTTGAAACTAATTTTAGATGAAATGGTGGAAATGGAAAATATTAAAGTTTTGTTTTGCTGCAATATTAAAGAAATTAAAAAATCACCATACTGTGTCAGCGTAACTCTTACAAATTTATACGAAGAGATTCAAGTTAAAGGTACAGTATTGATTGACTCAACCGGTAATTCAGAATGCATATATTTATTAGGAGAAGACACAATCATTTCTGAAAAAGAGAACAAGCAAGCAGTAACAATTGTTTTTCGACTGGGTGGAATAGATACGGAAGAATTTGGGAAGATTGCTGTTGAAGAAATTCAGAAAATTATTCAAAAAGGCAAGAATGAAGAAGTTCTTCCTGGAAATATCTTAAGTATGTTTCAGGTACCTGGAACTAAAGACATTACTGTCAATTGTACCAGAAGCAATAATGTAGATCATGAGTCTATTGAGGAGGTATCTAAGGCTCTAATTGAAATTCGAAACCAGATTAGCAAAATTATTCCCTTTGTGAAGGAAAACGTAAGGGGATGCAAAAATGCATATTTAAGTAGCATGGCATCTACATTGGGAATCAGAGATAGGAGAAGAATTGACGGAATATATGAAATAAAGAGTGAAGATATCATAAACTGTATAAGATTTGAAGATTCTGTTGCAGTTGGTGTTTATCCGGTTGATATACACAAAAAAGTCAATGAAAATACTGCTGTAGAATTTATTGAAATTCAAGGCAACGGTATTTACAAAATTCCATTTAGAAGTATGCTTCCAAAACATTTAGATAACATATTGGCTAATGGAAAATGCATTTCAGCAGATGATATTTCATTTGGCGCACTGAGAGCTATGGGACCTTTGATGAATATTGCTGTAGCTGCAGGTACTGCTGCGGCTATGGCTGTGGAAGAAGAAATAAATATAAAAGATATAAATGTTAAAGCATTACAAAACAAATTAAGAAAAATGGGAATTAAAGATATTTAATAAAGTAGAACATATAGTGAAAATTATTAGTATGTGGATACACTTGTAAAAGAAGCTAAAGGTTATAGTAACTATTTAATATATAAAAACCACCTTAACATGAATCGACCCCTAAAAGTTAGATTTTATAGTCTAATTTTATGAGTCAGTTCAACACAGGTGGTCTTTTTTATATAAAGATAAAAATGCTTATAGCCATTATTTTTTATTCTTAATCCAACATTTGTCTTCAAAACATTCCAAAGCTTCCCTGGGGTCATTGAAATGAATGTATTTTGAGTATATTATATCCGAATCGGTTTTTCTCTCAAGCTTTATAACATTGCTTCCTTTAGTGAAGTAATAATATTCTATATAATTTGGGTATTCTATATTTTTTACCATATCTTCCTCCTTGATTGACATAATTATATCAATCCTCTCTTAAACATACCTTAAGAATATGTTTTAAATTATTTAAATTATTAAATAATATATTGATTGACAAAAATAAGAATTTATATTACACTAAAAACAAACCGACGTCGGTCTGTAAAGGAGAAAAAATATGTCTAAAAATGAGGAAAAGTACGGTAATAAAAAAAATGAACTGGTAAGTATTGCAGAAAAATTGTTTGTGGAAAAAGGATATGAAGAAACAAGTGTAGATGATATTTTAAAGGCTTCAGGATTGTCTAAGGGCGGATTTTATCATTATTTTAAATCAAAGGATCATGTTCTTGAAGAAAGCATAAACAACTTAACGGATAAATTAGTCAGAGAACTTGAACTGATTGCAGAGGATGAAAAACTAAACGCATCTGACAAAATGAATTTGTTTATGGAGAAAAAATCAAAATTTCAGGCTTCAAACAGAAAATATGCGAAATATTTAAGCATGCTCATGAAATCTGATTTTACATTGTATAAGTATTACGTAACTGTTGCGCAAAAATTTGTAAAACCTTTTGGGAGCATTATAGAGCAGGGTGTCAAGGAAGGTGTATATGATGTGAAGTATCCATATGAAACAGCTGATATACTTCTAAGAGCTGTTACTTCTCTTCCTCAAAGTACTTTTTACAGCCTGTACAATGAAGATAAAACTAAGCATTTAAATTATTCTGAATCTATAAAGTCAGTCATTGAAAGAACATTAGGAATAAAAAATTAAGCATTATACAAGGAGAATTGTATGACTAATAATATTTTTAGCTTTAAGGATATACCAAAAGAATTGATTTTAAACGCCGGAGGAAAAGGCGGAATGCTTTCTAATATGTATCAGAGCGGATATCCAGTGCCGGACGGATTTGTTGTTTTGCCTGATGCATTTCAAAATGAAGTGCTGAATAGTGATGCTTTAAATGAAATAAAAAATAAATTAAAAAATTTAAGAGACAAATATAAAGATGCAAAGTTTGCAGTGAGGTCATCGGCTTTAAGCGAAGACTCAGCATCTGCATCGTTCGCAGGAGAATTTGAAACAGTTCTCAATGTTGAAACTGACAAAGAAATAGAATCTGCAATTTATGCAGTTTTACAGTCTAAGGAATCTGAAAGAGTAAAATCATACAGCACTGTTCACAATATAATAAAGTCTCATAAAATTGCAGTGGTTGTGCAGCTTATGGTTCAATCAGAAATATCAGGTGTTCTTTTTACGGCTGACCCCATAACAGGAAGCTTTTCTAATATGGTGGGAAATTATGTTCATGGCCTTGGAGAACAGCTTGTATCAGGAGAAGCCGATGCTTTTGAATTTAAAGTCAAAAGACCTAAAGGAGTATATGAAGGCCCTGGTGAATTTAAAAAATATGCTTCTAAATTGTTTGATTTAGCAAAAAAACTTGAAGAAGAATTTGGAGGGCCACAGGACATTGAATGGGCAATTCGTGACAATAATATATTTATACTTCAATCAAGACCTGTAACAACATTGTCTATGGGCAATTTGAACACCTATGACATAAATTATTCCCACATGGGAGATGAACTGTGGATTAATACAAATATTGCAGAAGCAATACCTGATGTCTTTTCTCCTTTTAACTGGAGTATTGAAAGGCGCCTTGATGAAGCTCTTGATTTTATACCAGGATATTATGTGTTGTCAGGAAACATTTGGGGAAGACCTTACATGAACATAAGCAGAAGAGTTTCTGTAATATCAACCATGCTTGGAAAAGATGCAAAAAGCTCTCTTAAGATGCTGGGAGATTTTTATGGAGATATTCCAGAGGGAATGGAAATGCCGCTTTATCCATTTTCAAGGCTTGAAGTTATTCGTACAGTCTTGCCTAAGCTTATGAAAGCAGGTATAAGTTCTGTAAAAGATTTGAAAAACTTAAATGAATTTTTAAATCTCACACCTGAATGGTGCAAAAATATAAGAATGAAAATTAAAAAAATAAATTCTAAGGAAGAATTGCTTATTTTATGGAAAAATGAAATTCAGCCATATGTAAAAAAATCCTGGTCTATGGCAGGAGCAGGTGCAATGAAAATCACAAATGTATCAAATCTTAGCAGTAAACTGATTGAAATGGTTGGTGGAGAAGATGCCAACACCCTTTTATCAAACTTAAGAGGTAAAACCGGACTTGAAAGTCTGGGACCTGTTGCAGGAATTTCAAAAGTTATAAGTAATGAAATGACTATAGAGCAGTATCTTGATAATTATGGACACAGAAGCGCTCATGAATATGAACTTTCATTTCCTGATCCGGCAGAAGATGAGGATTGGCTTAGTAAACAAATTGAGGAATTCAATGACCTGAATATAGACGTTAAAGAACTTCTCAATAAACAAAATAATCAATACGAAGAAGCTAAAAAAAGATTTTCAGATAAGTTTCCTGACAAAACAAAATGGCTGGAAAATAAACTTCAAAAAGCTGCTGAAGGTGCCCAACTAAGGGAAAAGGCACGCTCGGAATTTGTAAGAGCGTTCAGGGTAGTGCGCAGTTTTGCATTAAAAGCAGGAGAAATACTTGAACTTCATAATGACATATTTTTCCTGTATATTGATGAAATTGAAGAAATGCTTGCAGGAGGAAAATCAAAAGCTGATTTTATACCTGACAGAAAATCTAATTATGAAAAGTATAAATCAATGCCTCCTTTTCCTTCTGTTATAAACGGAAGATTTGATCCGGAAGAATGGGCGAAGAATCCTGAAAGAACAATGGATTATTATGATGCTAACATGAAATATGAAATTAATGAGGACTCGGATATTTTAAAAGGATGTGCGGGAGCATCAGGAAGAATCGAAGGAACAGTTCGCGTGTTGTCAAATATAGAAGAAGGGATAAATCTTATAAAAGGGGAAATATTAGTAGCAGCAACAACAAATATCGGATGGACACCTCTTTTTCCTAAGGCGGCTGCTATTGTTACAGATATAGGTGCACCATTATCACATGCGGCAATAGTTGCAAGAGAGCTTGGGATACCCGCTGTTGTAGGCTGTGGCAATGCAACATTGAAACTTAAAACAGGAGACCAGGTTATTGTTGACGGAGGACGTGGAATTGTTGAAATAATATGAAATTTAAGCCACCCTAAGAGGCGGCTTTCTTCAGTTGTTGGTTCAGATCCTGTGATTGCACCTGATGCCGCAACAAGCGGGTTTTACGAAGGTAATATAGCAGAATCACAAATTGTAAGTACTCCAGAAGAAGCAACAGATGCAAAAACTATGAGTGTACAGGAAAATGCAAAATTAAAAGACGATGTGAAAAACATTTCTCCAATTGCGATAGTGTTAGGAGCAGTTGCCCTCCTTGGACTTGGAACATTTTTTTTCAAAAAGAAAACAGCATAATAAATTAAAAGACATCTTGCTGACTTTGTCAGCAATCTGAGACAGCAGGCAAACCTGCTGTCTTTTGAACATGTATGTGTATTGCTATATTATAATCCCGCTCATAACTTTTACATATGTTTTAAAAACTTGCTGAAATTTTTTTATCATAATCAACAGAAATTCTTTTAATATAATTTAATTTGTCATTTTCAAAAAATATTACAACATTATATTTATATTCCTTAAAAAGTACCGTATTTTTAATCAACAAAAATATATTACCATTAGTTATAGATGAATAGATAAGTATGAAATTTATTTATTTTAACTTTGCAACATGCTGTGTTATATTATTAACTAGTGATGCCTTGTAAATTAAGGCAAATATGAATTATTTAGGGAGAGAAAATGAAAAAGTATTTTAGCTTATTATGTATTATTTTAGTGGTAACGCTTGCCTTGGCAGGGTGTGGTAATTCTGCATCTACAACACCGGCAGAGCAAACGCCAGCAGAGCAAACACCTGCTGAGCAGACACCAGCAGAACAGGAAACAGCACCATCAGAAACAGATGAGTTTGTGCCACAGATTATGTTTAACGGATCATCTACACTTGCGCCGGTTATGGCATCCATTTCAACAAATTTTATTGAAGAATATGTTACTTGGGACAAGGTTGATGCTTCTTATCCAGAAAAAGATATTGCCATCTATGTTTCAGCTGGAGGTTCGGGACAAGGTGTCAAATCTGTTATAGACAAAACTAGTGACTTTGGTATGATTTCCAGAACTGTTAAAGACTCTGAAAAAGAAAAAATGCCTGATCTTAAAGAATTTAAATTAGGGATAGATGCTTTAACATTAGGCGTAAATCCTAACAATCCGGTTTTAACTATTAAAGATGACTTGACAAAAGATGAAATAGTAAAGATTTTTTCCGGAGAATTTAAAACATGGAAGGATTTAGATTCGTCACTGCCTGATAAAGAAATAGTTGTTATTACCAGAGATATAGGTGGCGGAGCTCACGAGGTATTTCAATCTAAAATAATGGGCGATGTAGATGTAAAAGCTGACGCTATACAAGCACCATCTATGGGCGCTTTAGTAACAAAAATAATTGAAAATGAATATGCAATAGGATATGCATCTTTTGGAGTTGTAAATCAAAACAAAGGAAAAGTTGTTACTTTAAAGGTTGATGGTGTAGAAGCAAATGAAGAAAATATAATATCCGGCGACTACATAATTCAAAGACCATTAATAGCATTGATAAATAAGGAACTTACTGCTCCGCAGCAATCTTTTGTTGACTATATGACAAGTGAAAAAGGATTGTCTATTGTTGAATCTATGGGATTCATACCTGTAAAATAAATTGTAATATAAATTTTATTTGTTATGCACAATTCAGCAGGGAGATATTATCTTTCTGCTGAATGTTAGTTGCATTAAATTTTATATTACATGGGAGTTATTATGAAAGAATTTAAAGAAAATATATTCCGTTTTATAATTACCATAGGGGCAGCATTGTCAAGTGCATTGGTTCTATTGGTATTTTTTTATATCTTAAAAGAGAGTATACCTTTTTTAACAAAGGTTAATTATAAGGATTTCATCTTTGGAGATTCATGGAATCCTTTGAGCACCAATCCTTCTTATTCTTTTTTACCTATGATATTAGCTACAATTTATGTTTCATTTCTTTCAATTATAATAGTAATGCCATTAGGTGTGGGATGTGCATTTTTTTTGAGTTTTTGCATTAAAAAATCATATTCAAAAATAATATTATCTTTTATAGATATGCTTGCAGGTGTTCCTTCTGTTATTTTCGGATTTTTAGGATTGGTTTTGCTTGTCAAGTTCATGGAATCACATTTAGATATGGTTACAGGTGAAAGTGTTTTAGCAGGTGGGATTCTTTTATCTATAATGTTGCTGCCATATGTAGTTACCGGCTGTACTGAAACATTAGAGAAAGGAAAAGATAAATATTTTTATGCATCACAGTCTCTAGGTGTATCTAAATGGTACACTATGAGAAAAATAATGTTACCTTTTGCTGCAAGCAGCATTTTTGTCAACATGCTGTTGGCATTTAGCAGAGCTATAGGTGAAACAATGGCAGTAATGATGGTTATGGGGAATTCACCTATATTTCCGCGCCTTTTGGGCAGGGCGGAAACAATACCTTCTTTGATAGCACTTGAGATGGGAACAGCTGAATTTCAAAGCATCCATTATTCATCATTGTATGCTGCAGGGTTGATTTTAATAATTATTATATTATTTATTCAACTTACAGCATATAGGCTAAATAAAACAGAAAAGCAGGGAGATGAAAATGAATATGAAAAATAAAGATATAATTTTTAAGTTTTGGATTTATTTTTCTGGAATAATAGTTATTTTTATAACCTTTGCAGTATTCATATATATATTATATAAGGGAGTAGGAGTAGTTTCTTTAGAATTTATATTTGATTTTCCAAAGGGAATGCCGTTAGGAACAGAAGGAGGAATATTTCCTGCAATTATAGGGTCCCTTATGTCTGGCATATTGGCTGGAATAATGGGCGGCGCCTTGGGATTATGCACTTCTATATATTTAGTTTTTTATTGCACAAATAATAATATTAAGATTTATATTTCCCAAGCATTGAAATGTTTAGCAGGTATTCCATCTGTCGTAATTGGTCTATTCGGATATACAATTTTAATAGTTATATTAGGGATAAACAAAAGCCTTTTAAGCGTTTCAATAACTTTGACTATTATGATTATTCCGTTTATGGAAATACGTATCCAAAAAGCATTAGAAGAAACATCTAGAGAGTTATACATAAGCTGTCTAAGCATAGGAATTTCCAAAAGTTATACCATAATTCATCTAGTAATTCCTAATGCATCCAGGTATATTATGACATCTTTAGGACTAGGAATAGTATTTGCTATGGGTGCGACAGCTCCTATAATGTTTACAGGAGCTGTAATTATTGCCGGTGTTCCAACTAAATTGTCAGATCCAATTATGGCATTGCCGTATCATTTATACATGTTAGTAAATGAAGGTTTATCTGTTGACATGGCATATGGAACAGCTTTTGTATTAATTGTTATATTGCTAATGATAAATTTAATTTGCCACTTTGTTGGCGATTTTAAAGAAGGTGCAAAATGGAAGAAATGATTTTAAAAACTAAAAAATTAAATGTTTTTTATAATAAAAAACAGGTGTTAAAAAATGTAGATTTATCTTTTCCAAAAAATAAAATAACAGCGATTATTGGTCCATCTGGATGTGGTAAATCGACATTTCTTAAATCATTAAATAGAACGATAGAGGAATATGGAGGAAATATAGAGGGAGAAATATTTTTAGATAATAAAAATATTATGGATATTTCATTGCAAAAACTTAGAGGCTCAATAGGTATGGTTTTTCAAACTCCCATAGTTTTTCCATTTTCTATTTATAAAAATATGATTTTTGCACCTGTATATTATGGAGAAAAAAATAAAGAAAACTTGCGCAAAATAGTTGAAAAAAATTTGAAGAAATCTGAATTATATGAAGAAGTAAAAAATGACTTAAATATGTTGGCAACTAAATTATCAGGAGGACAACAGCAACGTTTAGCAATTGCAAGATGTCTGACGGTAAATCCTGAGATAATACTTTTAGATGAGCCATGTTCAGCACTTGATATAAAAAATACTGCAAATATAGAAAAAATGCTAGTTGAATTAAAAGAAGAATATACTATAATTATTGTAACTCATAATTTGGCTCAGGCTAAAAGAATTGCAGATTATGTTATATTTATGGATGAAGGTCAGATTGTGGAAAAAAATACTCCGTATAATATATTTAATAACCCTGCTGATTCACGTACTCAGGAATATATAATGTATATGGAAAATTAAAGGCAGGTGATATGGTGATTAATATAGAAGTACCAGGAAGGTGTTTATACTCAATAGAAAATGTAGTTTTTGATTATAATGGAACAATAGCTGTAAATGGCATAATGTCTTCGTCAATAAAGGAGAAAATTTCTCTTTTATGTGAAATGGCTAATGTTTATGTTCTGACTGCAGATACTTATGGTTCTGCGGCAAAAGAATGTGAAGGACTGAATATTAAGCTGGTGAAATTTCCTAAAGATAATGCCGGTGACTATAAAGCGGAGGTTGTTTCAAAGTTAGGTGGAAACAATACAATTTGCTTTGGCAATGGTTATAATGATAAAAAAATGTTTGAAGTTGCTAAAATTTCTGTTGCTGTATTAGAAGAAGAGGGTATGAGTTCAAACTTGATAAGCGTTTCTGATATATTGGTTAAATCTATAGAGGATGGCATTAATTTATTATTAAAACCTAATAGATTAATTGCCACTCTGAGAAAATAAAATAATAAAAATTCATATAGGAAAGAGTTTGCAAAAGGTATTGACATAATATACTACTTTGTGCTATTATTTGGAAGTAAGGTTTTACTTCAACCGATAATAGCAAAATTGATGAAAATCAGTGACGCAAAGCTAGAGGGCCTTTAACATGGCAGCCAGTTACCGAAGAGGGGTTTTTTTAATATTATCGATTAAGCGAAATCATTAATATTAGGAGGGGTGTATTATGTATAATGTATTAAAGAAACAGGTATTTCTTATTTTTATTATGGTTAGTGTACTTATGGTATTTGGGTCTGTAGCTTTTGCAGGTGAAATTGAAACTGTAACTGTTAATGAAAAGATTATGGCTGAAATAGATAAAACTAACGATTATATCTATAAGGAGATTGAAAAAACTAAAGAAGTTGCAAATATGGAAGTTCTTAAAACAACCAAGAAAATCCAGCATGAAAAGAGTAAGTTAGAAAAACTGAATAAAATTCAGGATGACAGAGAACGTAAGATTGAACAAAAAAGAATTTATGAAAAAATTCAAAAACTTGAACGGGAATTGGATAAAACTATTGATGAATTATGTGAAAGATTAATTGAAAAAACAGAAAAGAAAGTAGACGAATTAATCAAGAAGGCTGCTCGGTATAATATAGAAATTGTTAAAGAGTATATAGAGGTTACTATATATAATAAAACAATTCTTGTAGATCCATGTTGCGCACATTAAATATCATCATTAAACAACAATCTACTATATGTAAAGAGATTTTTTCTCTTTCGTATAGTAGATTCTTGTTTTAGTTCTATTTTTGCTATATTTGACTGAGGAGGAATTTTATGGAGGGTTTATTTATTGGTAAAGATAATAAATATATTGATCAGGTTAGAGGAACTTCAATACTAAGTTTGCTTGCTAAATTAGATAATTTGGAAATTATGCTGTATGAATTCTCAGCTGGTCGGCCCAATAGTATAATTCCAGGCGATTCCTCTGACTTAATGGAGTTTTATTATATTATTGAAGGTTCTATCGTTATAGATGTTGGTGATGACCGTTTTGAGCTAGGCAAGGGTGAATACTTTTATGTTCATAACATTAAATCTACGGTTCCATTTAGAACTGTTACAGATACTAAGATGCTATATGTTACATCTGCACCGGTTTATAATTACTTGTACACATATACAGATGATTTAAATAATCTTTTAATAAAATCAGAAGAAAAAGATGTTTATACTCATAATCATGGCAATCGAGTTCAAGATTATTCAGTTAAAATAGCTGGGAAGCTTGGACTTTCTAAGGAAATTAACTATACTATAGCTTTAGCTTCACTTTTTCATGATATAGGCAAATGCTTTATTCCAGATGAAATTTTAAATAAACCTTCAAGTCTTAATGATATTGAGTTTAGTTATATTAAAAAGCATTCTGGATATAGTGCTGATTTGCTGCATGGGAAGTTTGTTGAAGAGATTGAAAAAATAGTGGAACAACATCATGAAAGATTAGACGGTTCAGGTTATCCTAAAGGTTTAAAGAGTGAAGAAATTTGCACTGAAGCAAAAATAATTGCTGTAGCAGACTCTTATGACGCTATGACATCAGATAGATCTTATCGCAAAGGGCTAAGCCCAGAGGTTGCATTAAATGAATTAAAGAGTTTTATAGGCAAATATTATGATGAAAGTATTGTTCTTGCTTTTGAGCAAGTATTGCATGATGATGGAATTATATGAGAAAATGCTATGCACATGCTTAATATAACTTAAAAAATCAGAGTCATGCTATGCATACCTCTGATTTTTTGTGTGCTATTTGTTATAGAATTATATTTATAATCTTTGTATTTGAAGTGAGTTACTATTTTTAGAGTAAGTGTATTTCATTTTTTTGACATACATCAATCATTTCCTGGGACCAAACCGATGACTGAACTTCTCCTATGTGTGCTTTTTGAAGAAAATACATACAAATTCTTGATTGACCGATACCGCCTCCAATTGTAAATGGAAGCTTTTCATTTATCACATCTTTATGGAAAGGAAAATCAGACTTATGCATTTGTTTTCTTTCATCAAGTTGTTTTAATAAAGCATCTTTGTCAACTCTTATCCCCATAGAAGAAAGTTCAAGAGCTATATCCAAAGTTTCAAAATAGAATAATATATCTCCGTTCAAATTCCAGTCATCATAATCAGCTGCACGTCCGTCATGAATAGTTCCGTCAGATAATTTTCCTCCTACTTCCATTAAAAATACTGCTTTCTTTTCCTTAGTAATTAAATATTCTCTTTCTTTTGCAGTTTTGTTAGGATATTTATTAAGAAGTTCTTCAGTTGTTATAAAATATATTTCTTGTGGAAGTTCATTTCTAATAAATGGATACAAATTTTCCAAATATTCTTCTGTTGCAATAAATGCACTGTATATTTGATTTACTACATGTTTTAAAGTGTCTTTATTCCTATCTTCTTTTTTAATTATCTTTTCCCAGTCCCATTGATCCACATAGATTGAGTGAATGTTATCAAGATCTTCATCCCTTCTAATTGCATTCATATCAGTGTAAAGACCTGTGTATGTATCAAATCTGTATTTTTTAAGGGCCATCCTTTTCCACTTTGCCAAGGACTGTACAATTTCTACATCATACTGAGTTTCTAACATATCAAAAGCAACAGCTCTTTCTACTCCATTTAAATCATCGTTTAGTCCTGATTCTGGTCTAACCATTAACGGTGCGGATACCCTTATTAAGGATAAATTTTTTGCAATTTCAGCTTCAAAAAAATCTTTTATTTTTTTAATTGCAATTTGTGTTTCTAAAACAGAGAGCTTGCTTGTATATGCTTCTGGTAATATTAATTTTTCTATTGACATTTTGTTTCCTCCTAAAATTAAATAAAAAAACTTCTTAAATCCCTGTAATGGACAAAGAAGTTGTAATTACAATGATACACTATTAGAGATGTTCTTTATATAATTGATAAATATTCTTTATTTATTAATTATATAAAAAAACATTCATATGTCAAGATATATTTATAAATTTTCTGTAAAGTTTTCTGTAAAATTAGCTGTTTATGCTTGCAAATATAAAATTAATGGTTTATAACTAAACCAAATGAATTAATAACAAACCATGTAAAACATTACTACTACGAGACAATTTAAAAATGGAATGATTTTATTCCGATTTTGGATTGTCTTTATTTTTTTTGTAGTATATTACTATGTTTTGGTACTTTTATACATGGCATAGTAATTGCAACATATAAGAAGGAAAGTAAAATTAAAGGGTTTATAGGTTTTCCCAATTTAATAACCTAAATATATATTATACGAGGTGATATTATGAAAACTTATGAAGCTCCAAAGGCTGAGATAGTCGAAATGCCATCAGCATTATCTCAAGAAACATAGTTACGAAAAACTTGTAGGATGTGGATGGATGTAGATTATTTGTACATGCTATCCACTTCCACAAATGATAAGGTAATAATAGTAATAAAAAGGGAATAATAGTTTGCATATTCGAAGTGACACTGATTTGTGCTTGAGCGGAGCGAAAGGAATGATAAGTTAGTATGGAAAATATAATCATAAACACACTAAATAAACAATTCTCATTAAAAGATTTAAAAAATGCTATAGATATTGAAGAAAATGATATTTTGTACATAGGAGGGTCTCTTATTGAAGGAGAATACAACAAACTTTCTATTGGTATGGGTAATCCTAAATCAGATTTAGATTTATTCATTATTAAAGATAACGGGTTATATGAAACAATAGACTGTGTATATAATTTTGGCAATAGAAAAGTTAGTTTTAAAGTCGTTAATGGTATAAAATTTGACATTGAATTTTTTATGAATAAAACTATAAATAAAATAGTAGAGTGTTTAGATAATATTAATTATGATATTAATGAAAGAGTGGATAATATGATTTCACCACCTAATGGATGGAGCTTGAATGACATAAATGAATTTTTAACAAGATTATATTATTCAAAGTGTATTTATAATGAAAAAGAATTTAATAATCTAAAAAAAAGGCTGAAATTTGATTCTTTTAATAAAATATATCGTGAACAAACTATAAATCATATGGAAAATGTAATTGATGATGTGTTTGG
>SWCH01001004.1_pt1 | contig 20649 bp, 20 predicted proteins | sample 4690051 | NCBI WGS metagenome assembly SWCH01 (sample SAMN10267282, study PRJNA491770) | bioreactor metagenome | isolation source: DHS bioreactor inoculated with | place: Japan: off Shimokita Peninsula | reverse complement strand
TGAAACATATTGGCAACCTCATTTCAAATCTATTCTCATAGATGACAGCATGATCTGGCTACTTGGAATATTAGCCTTTTTATATTTAGGTGCAGGCATGTGCGGTGGTATATTATCTGAAAAGATTATAGATAAATTGAAATTTGATAACAAAAAAATGTATCTACTTCTACGTCTTGCTTTAGCATTTTCAATTATATTAATGGCTGTTCAAACCAAAATACCTACTTTTATTACACTTTATACCTTAACATATTTATTTTTTGGAATGGCTAACATCCCCGAAAGCGTTATTATAAATGGAGAAATTCCAAATGAAATAAGGGCATCTGTATTATCTACCCGATCATTAATATTTCAATTTGGTGCTTTATCTGGATCGTTAATAAACAGTATTATAATAAATTATATTTCAATCCCAACGCTCTGGATTATTGCTGCTACTTTTATATTAACAACATTATTGATTATATTTAAAAAACTATAAAAAAATGCAAGGATAAAATTTAATATCCTTGCATTTTTTTTTATTTATTATCATTAACAATTTCATAATCCATTATATATCTATCATGTGTTTTACCGTATTCATCTTCACTCATTTCAGTTATTACAAATCCTATTTTATCTTTATACAGCCTAATAGCTGGTGCATTCTCAGTATCAACCGTCAATCCTACTCTTTTAAATCCTTGTTCTTCAATATTTCTTAATATTATTCTTAAGAAATGATACCCTAATCCTTGTCCCTGTAAATTTTCTGCTATAGCATAGTCAAAAAGATAAACCTTTTCACTATCTTCCCAATCTCTCATTAATATAGCTAATCCAATTATATTTTTCTTATCTTCTTCTTTAAGTACAAAAACATTTCCATGCCTTATCTGTGGCACTAGACCCCACTCGTCCATTCCTAAATCACCAAATAAATTCATTCCAAAGTCAACCAATCTTCTCAAAAACTGATTGTTATAATCTTGAACGAGATAAACTGTTAACCTGCCAATATCACCATCCAGATTTTCTATTACTTTTTTGGGTAAACTTTTAACCTTTTCTAACTGCAAACTTATTCCTCCTTTTAGTTTTTCATTTTTTTATATTATGCCAATTTATAAATAAAAAATTATGAACAAGAAATATTGTAACAAATAATTTTAATATTTTATGTCATAATTTATATTTTCAAGTTAATTTACTTTTATGAAAACCAAAGGGAGTATTTATTCATACCCCCTCATTAAAAATAAAAATTTAATTAATTCACTGCTTCTTTTAATGATTTTCCCGCTTTGAATACTGGTGCTTTTGAAGCTGGGATATCAATAGTTTCACCAGGATTTCTAGGATTTCTTCCTTGTCTTTCTTTTCTGTCTCTTACTTCGAAAGTTCCAAAACCTACTAATTGAACTTTTCCACCTGCTACTAATTCGTCTTTTATTGTTTCCATGAATCCGTTTAATGCTTTTTCTGCATCTTTTTTTGTAAAACCAGTTTTTTCTGCAACACTAGCAATTAATTCAGCTTTATTCACAAAATTACCTCCTTAATAAAATTATTATTTATTTTATTTTATCTAAATTCCAAAAGGAATCTTTGATTTTTCCCATAACTCATCCATTTCTTCAAGAGTCATCTGTTTTAAATCTTTTGTAGCATTCTTTTCTATAAATTCAAATCTATTAATAAATTTATTTATAGTCCTGTTTAATGCAATATCTGGGTTAATCTTCATAAACCTAGCGAAATTAACCATTGCAAAAATCAAATCTCCAAATTCACTCTCCATTTTATCCGAATCTAACTTCTTATATTCTTCAATAAATTCATAGAGCTCTTCTTTAATTTTAGTTATAGCTCCTGCCTCATCAGGCCAATCAAAGCCAACATCTGCTGCTCTTTTTTGAATTTTATAACTCCTGCTAAGTGGAGATAAAGACTTTGGAACATTTTTCAAATTATCAGTATAAGTATTTAATTTTTTCTCTTTTTGTTTAGATGTTTCCCAGTTTTCAAGAGCTTCGTCAACGTTGTTTGCTTTTGTATTTCCAAAGACATGAGGGTGTCTTGAATACATTTTATTACAAACATTTGTAACTACATCTTTAAAGTTAAAAAAACCATCCTCACTTGCTATCTCTGCATGAAATACTACTTGAAATAGTAAATCCCCAAGTTCTTCAACTAAGTTATCAATATCATTATTATCAATTGCATCTACAACCTCATAAGCTTCCTCTATCGCACATTGTCTAATTGATTCATGTGTTTGCTTAATATCCCATGGACATCCATCAGGTCCTCTAAGAGTTCTTATGATTCTGCAAAGATTATTTATATTATACACTGTATTTTCAGATATTTCAATAGGGTTAATGCAAAAATATGTTGAAAATCCATAATTTTTTTCTTGATCTATCAAAAATAACGGCACTTTTTCGATTTTTTCTTCTAAAACATCTATTTTTTGCACTAAAGTATCGTCTCCGTATACTTCCATCAATATTATTTTAAGCTGAGAGGCTATTTCTTTATTATACACTTGCGTAATAATATTTAAAGAATTCACATCAAATGAAAATTCATCAGTCTCCAAGCAATCTAATATACTTATACTTTTATAGTCTGAATATCCCGACAATTTGATACATTTATCAAGAAAACTCATTCCATCTATTATTATTATATTAATTTCATCTTTATATTCACACAATAGCTTTTTTGTTACAATATCACCATAAAGTGGGCTTCCAGCAGTACAATAATTTATTTTACCATATTTTTCAGATAATTCAACAATTTTTGCAGTAATTTTATCATAAACTTCATCAAAAGAATCATATTTTTCAAAATAATCATCAAAAGCTTCTATTTTTAATTTTTTTTCTGTAAGCTGTTTTGCAACTGGATGTCTTATTGTTCTAACATAATTTGGAATACCACTTGTTAATTCGTTATATGCCTTTATTGTTAGATCTTCTATATTTCCAACACCCATACCTACTATTTGAATTGTATTCATAATTATTTTTTCCTCACAAATTTTTTCAGTTTATCACCTTTCGGAATTAAATCTAAATCTTCTTCTGTTATTGCACCTGTAATAAATAAAAATATAACATAAAATATTACTCCAAAAGCTATGGACAATAGTGTTGAAATACTTTGACCAAAGATACCGACCAATAATTTAAAAGATGCCCAGACAGCAATAGCCATTATAAACGATGATAATATAGGTTTAACCGCCAATCTAATTAAGTTTATATTTATTGGCGTTTTAGTGTTTATATCATACAAATTCAAAAGCGCAACTGCCAAATAAGCACCTGTTGTACTTATAGCAGCACCTTTTATATTTATAGAAGGTATGCTTATAAGTATATATGACAAAATTACCTTAACAATCAATCCTACAATTAAATTCTTTACAGGTAAAAATTGCCTGTTTACAGATTGTAATATAGCCGTAAATGCTTGAACCAAAGTTAAAAATATTACACTTATAGCCATTATCTCCAGCAATTCTCCTGCACTGGCGTGTTTCTCAGGTCCTAAAGATGAAAATAACAGTGCTATTATTGGTTCTGCAAGTAAATAAAGTCCCGTTCCACAAGGAAGTCCTATTACTAATGCTATTCTAACACCTGCATTGGATGTCTTATTTAATCTGGTCTTATGCTTTTTAGTAAATGCATCTGTTATAGCAGGTACTAGGCTCATTGCTACTGCAGTTGAAAATACCAATGGAAAATTAATAAGCGTTTGAGCTGTTCCACTTAATTCTCCAAACATGTCAGCAATCTGTACATCAGTATAACCAATAACTGAAAGTCTGCTTGATACTAAGTATGAATCTACTAAACCCATTAGAGGTGCTATAGAAGCCCCGATGGTAATTGGTATAGCTATATATAAAAGACTTTTTACTATATCCCATGTATTTTCTGTCTTGTTGTTATTAGATAATTTTATTTCATTATTTATATTTTTCTTGTTAATAAGGAATATAATAAATATCACTAAAAGTGATGATACTCCTCCAACAGATGCTCCAAATGTTGCCCCTGCTGCTGCCTCTTCTAGTCCATAATTTATGAGGTAATATGCAAAATATAATCCTGATAAAACGCGAAAAATTTGTTCGACAATTTGGGATATTGCAATAGGGGTCATATTTTGTGTCCCTTGAAAAAATCCCCTGTATGATGATAACAAAGGTACTGCAAATAATGCAGGTACAAGCGCAACCATTGAATAATATGATCCTGGATAACCTAATATATCCATGATTTGACGTGCAAAAACTAGAACAAAAATAGATGATACCAACCCTATAACAAACAATCCCCATTTAGATATCTTATATACTTGATATGCACCTTCAAAGTTGTTGAGTGCTCTTCTTTCCGATACTAGTTTAGCTATTGCAGTAGGAAATCCAGATAATGAAACAACTAGTAACAGATTATATATATTATAGGCAGGTTGATAATATCCTATACCCTCTGTTCCAATAAGATTTGTTAATGGAATTCTATAAACTGCTCCTAATATTTTTACTATAAATCCTGCAACACTTAAAATGGCAGCACTTTTTACAAAACTTTCTTTGGACATAATTTATTCCTTTCTCATGCTAATTATAATACTATTATTATCTCCGACTTTTATTTATCTTTTCTAAATTATTATGTAAATTCTTCATTCGATATTTACTTTAACATATTTTTTCATTTTTATAAAGAAAAATTTTATGAAGACGTTGAAATATATTACTTTATTATTTATATTTGTGTTATAATTTATTTACTGATAAATATAACATATTTCTCAGTCTATATAAAAATTACTAATTTATGTACTTTAAATGTTTTAAGGAGAAAAGCAAATATGGAATCTCACAAAGGAACAATAGTTGATACAATTTTCAGAAACAGTGAAAATGGTTATACTGTGGCTCTAATGGAAATAGAAAATGAACTTATTACCATAACTGGTTTTTTTGGAACAGATATTACAAATGAAACTATAGAAGTTTTTGGAAAAAGGGTAAAACATCCAAAGTATGGACATCAATTCACTGTTGAAATGTATAACTCTGTTCTCCCATCCAGCCTAGACCAAATAGAAAATTATTTATCTTCTGGATTGATTAAAGGAATTGGAGATTTTACAGCCAAAAAAATAGTTGAACTATTCAAAGAAGATACCTTTAATATTATTCAAAATCATCCAGAAAAATTACTTGAAGTTGAAGGCATTGGGGAAAAAAAAGTAGAAATGATAACAAAGAGCTTTGTAGAGCAAATAGATATTAAGGAAATTATGATGTTTCTGCAAAACCACGGAATTAGCACTACCTATGGAGTGAAAATATATAAACAATATGGTAAAAATACAATTAATATAATATCAGAAAATCCATATAGACTAACAGATGATATTTATGGAATAGGTTTTAAACTGGCTGACAAAATTGCCTATTCTCTGGGAGTGGAAAAATCATCTCCATTTAGAAGTGCTTCCGGCATTAAATATGCACTATTTGAATATGCAGCAAATGGGAATTCATACGTTCCTTATAAATTACTTCTAGAAAGTGTATCTAATTTACTTGAAGTAAATATTGAAATTATAGAAAATGAAATGAAAAATATGGCTTTTCAAGGAAAAATTCATATTGAACTCATAAAAGATGAAAGAGTAGTTTATTATTTACCTTATCATACAGCTGAAGTTAATGTATGCAAAAACTTAATTAATTTGCAAAATGCTGATTTTAATATCCCAGAAAATGATATATTGGACTATTTATGTGTTATAGAAAATGAATCCTCTATTAAACTTACAAAAATGCAAAGAGAGGCTGTGGTACAATCCATTTCAAATGGTGTTACTGTTATTACCGGTGGTCCTGGAACCGGTAAAACTACAATTATTCATTCTATAATTCGTGTTTTTGAAATGATGAACAAAAAAATATTTCTTTGTGCCCCCACAGGTAGAGCAGCTAAAAAAATCACTGAGGCTACTGACAGGGAAGCGAAAACTATACATCGTTTGCTAGAATATGCATACGGTGAAGATGATAGCAATTTATGTTTTAATAAAAATGAAGACTCACCTTTAGATTGTGAAGTCTTAATAGTTGATGAAATGTCAATGGTTGATATCCTATTAATGAATAACCTTTTAAAATCTCTAAAAACCGGAACCAGACTTATTTTAGTTGGTGACGTGGATCAGTTGCCATCTGTTGGAGCAGGAAATGTACTAAAAGATATAATCAAGAGCAACTCTATTAAAACAATAAAACTAGATACTATCTTTCGCCAGTCTTTAGGAAGCATGATTGTTCAAAATGCTCACATGATAAATAATGGTGAAGTACCTATATTTAATAAAAAGGATACAGATTTTTTTTTCATGCGTCAAAACAATAATAAAGAGGTGCTTGATGTTATCGTAGATTTATACAATAACCGTTTACCATCTAAATATAACCTTGATCCAATAAAAGAAATTCAAGTCCTATCGCCTATGAAAAAAGGAGAAGTAGGAGTTATTGAACTTAACAATAAATTGCAGGCTTCTGTCAACCCTCCCTCAAAGTTAAAAAAAGAAAAGACTTTTGGTAAATATACTTTTCGCGTAGGCGATAAGGTTATGCAAACCAAAAATAATTACCAGGCTGTGTGGTCCATGACTTGTGATGACGGTAAAGTCTTAACAGGTGAGGGAATATACAATGGTGATATTGGATATATCATATTTATTGATGAAATTGAGCAAGAAGTATTTGTCCAGTTTGACGATCAAAAGGAAGTTTCTTATTCATATAACCAACTAGATGAACTAATACTAGCTTATGCAACAACTGTACACAAAAGCCAAGGTAGTGAATTTCCTGTAATAATAATGCCTATAGTATGGGGGCCTAGCATGCTTTTAACAAGAAATTTATTATATACAGCAATAACAAGAGCAAAGCAGCTTGTGGTATTAGTAGGTTTTGAAAAGTTTATGCAAGTTATGATAGATAATAATAAAATACATAATAGATATTCTGCCCTTGACTATAGATTGTCATCTATATATAGTACATATGAATATCTAACAGATTCAAATAGTTAAAGGAAGTGGATTATATGAATTCCTATATAGAATCACTATTAGAGCTAATATATCCTGAAAAAAATATTTGCTATATATGTGATTGCTACGATGAATCCATAGGTGAAAACTATATATGTAATAAATGCGAGCAATCTATTAAAAAAATAACTCCTCCTTTTTGCAATAAATGTGGCAAACCAATAAACTATGGGGTGTCGGCTGATTTATGTCCTGATTGTTTTAATTTTGAAAAAAGTTTTGAAGCATCCCGATCTCCCTTTTTATACGAAGGGATTATTAAAGATGGCATTTATAATTTTAAATACTATAATAAACCATACTACTATAAACTATTTGGAAATTTAATATTGCAATATATGAATAAAATAAACTATCTAAGTTTTGACTATATTGCATCTGTTCCTATTCATAATTCAAAATTAAAAAGCAGAGGATATAATCAATCTGAGTTATTAGCAAAATATGTATCTATTAAGTTAAATATACCTTATGTTAATGCCCTGAAAAGAATAAAAAAAACAAGTACGCAAAGTTCTCAATCCAAATTAAATCGTATGAAAAATTTGAAGGATTCTTTTACAATTAGAAAAAAAAACAAAATAACTTTTATTAAAAAAAGCAGTGTACTTCTTGTAGATGATGTATATACTACAGGTTCCACTGCTAATGAATGTTCAAAGGTATTACTAAATTATGGAGTAAATAAAGTTTATGTTGTAACAATTGCAAGATAAAATAAAAAAATTAGAAATAACCACAACAAGCAACCTTATACTTATATATTATCTTTTTATGGTCTTAAATTATTCGTAAATAGTTTCTTCTGTAATTATCTTATCCATTTTAATATCATGTTCCTCTTTTGGTATTTCATCTAATATTTGAAATTCATAAGCAATAGCAAATGCCTTTGTATCATTCCTTTTTTTTGATAATATCTTATCATAGTAACCCTTTCCAAAACCTATGCGATTTAAGTTCTTATCAAAAGCAACACCTGGAACAATTATCAAATCAAATTCAAAAGGATCAATTGGAATTACCTTTTCTTCTTTAGGCTCTAAATATCCAAAAGAGCACAACTTTAAGTCATTTTCTATATTATTGATTTCAACTGGTATAATGATTGTATTTTCAACATCTGTATAAGGAATAACTACACGCTTTTTTTCTTTAATCATGTCTTTTATTAAATCAAATGTTTGAACTTCATTTTTAAAATCCATATATATAAAAACTGTTTTGCTTTCTTTAAATTCAATATTCGATTTAAGTTTATTTACTATAACTTTACTTTTTTCTATAACTTGTTCCTTTTCTATATTATTTCTAATATTTAAAATTTTTTTACGTATTTCACCTTTAGTTTTCATAATTACCTCTCAAAAAAATATCGAAAATAAAAAGTTACTCAAAAACATAACTATTGGTCCAATTATTTTCCCAATAAAATTAAAAATAATTAAAATTAATATTGCCATCCTAAGTTGGTCATGATATTTATAATAAAAGTTCCAAACCGGAGGACCGCCTATGCTTCCAAGTATATGATGCCCATCAAGTGGTGGAATAGGAAGAAGGTTAAATACCATTAACACCAAGTTTATTGAAACTGTACCGGCAAGAACAGACCACACTACCTGTGTCATATCAGTAACTGGTAAAAACATATAAACTAACTTCATAATAATAACAAAAATAATAGCCATAATAAAATTTGATACAGGTCCGGCAATAGAAACTAACAAATCATCCCTTCTTGGGTTCTTAAAATTTCTTGGATCAATCATCACCGGTTTAGCCCATCCAAAGCCTACTAATAAAAGACAAATAAACCCCAATGGGTCAATATGCTTAATTGGATTTAATGTCATACGACCTTGCATCCTTGGTGTATCATCTCCAAGTTTTACTGCCACATATCCATGAGAAAATTCATGTATTGATATAGCTAGTAAAATTCCTGGAAGAATAATTAATTTATCTAAAAAATACGACATAATGCCTCCTTATTTTCTTTATTACATATTACATTCTACAGCTTAAATATATCTTAATATCTCGTTTCAAAAATTTAGGGCAGTTAAATAACTGCCCCATCTTTATAACAAATTTATCAAGATGACAGGCTGTCGAAAACTACCCAAAATATATTATTTAAAACATTAATCATTATTTTCATTTGTATCATCACATAAATATACTAATGCTGTTTCTAACCTTCTGCCCTTAATCTGAGTTATCTTAATTTTCAATCCATACTGTTCAAGTTCAAGCGTACTGCCATCTTCAGGTATCGTACCCAATAAACCAAACACCAAACCTCCAAATGTATCAAAATCATCATCAGGCAACATTATACCAATCTGTTTTGATACTATCTCTAAAGGTGCTGCTCCTTTTATCTCCCAAGTATTTAAATCTATTTCTTGTATAAGAGGAGGTTTTTGCGGATTTGAATAATCATCATCAAGATTTCCAACTAATTGCTCAAGTAAGTCATTCATTGTTATAACACCACTCATACCGCCATATTCATCAAACACAACAGCAAAGTGATTTCTGCTTTTTTTCATATTTTGAAACAAAATATCCGTTCTCACCGTTTCCGGCACATAGTATGCGGTATTTACAGCCTCTTTCATAATATTTTCACGTGTTTTTTCTTTAAGTCTAAAATAATCTTTTGTGTTTAAAATACCTACTATATTATCCGCAATATCATCGCAAACCGGATATCTCGAATGTCTATTCTCATTAATTTTATTTTCCCACTCATCATCATTTTCATCTAGCCACAAAATAACAACTTCTGTTCTGTGAGTCATAACTTCTTCAGCTGTTTTATTATCAAATTCAAAAACATTTTGAATCATTTCTTTTTCATTAATATTTATTGAACCCTTTTCACTTCCCACATCAACCATCATTCGTATATCTTCTTCTGTAACATCATCATCGTCAGAGTTAGGATCAATACCAATAATGCGCAAAATCGCATTTGTAGACAAGGTCAAAAACCATACAATAGGTGCAAAAACCTTAGAAATAAAATATAAAAGCCCTGACATAGCAAGAGCCAGTGACTCTGCATTTTTCATGGCAATTCGTTTTGGTACTAACTCTCCAAATACAAGAGTAAAATATGACAAAACCAAAGTTATAGATATAACAGATATTGTATTTAAAGTAGATGCCGGCAAATTTAATCCTAATTTTAATAAAAGAGATACTAATTTTTCTGAAAAATTATCAGCAGCAAAAGCACTGCCAAAGAATCCAGCTAAAGTAATACCTACTTGAATTATAGATAAAAATTGAGATGGTTGTTCCGTCAACTTTGATAATCTCATAGCCTTTTTATCACCAGATGCTGTTAGTTTAGCTAGTTTATTATCATTCATAGAAATAACAGCAATTTCCGCACATGCAAAAACAGCATTAAGTAAAATTAAAAATATTTGTAAAAATATTGGCCCCCATATAGGGTCTTCTTCTAACAATTTTGTAACCTCCTAATTTTTTACACTAATTAAAAAAATAATAGCACATAAATAATGTTTAGTCAACATATAAACCGCTAATAAATATGTACAAATGCTTAAAATTTCACCTTTTTAATTAAACTTTATATTAGTATATATTATTATTCTGTCACAATACAAATTAATTTGTTGACAACTATCTTTCATAGTGATATGATTTATTTAATTAAATAGGCAAAATTTTCTAAAGAAAATGACGCAAAGCTATAGGGTCTAAACCATTGTGGTAAGACAGCCAGTTGCTGTACAATATAATTTTTGTACAATATTATTTATGCTATTAGCTTTGCTGTCCCGTTCAGCAAAGTTTTTTTATCTTAGAGGAGGGTTAATTATGAGAAAAATAAAAATATTTTTTTCTTCTATGTTTATAATTATGTTCTTTCTTACATATTCAACAATTTGTTATGGTGCAGACAATGTTTATAAAGGTACAAGCTCTGAAATAAATGCATCTAATAGTAGTGATGGCTATATAAAAATAAAATATACAAAAACTACAAGTAAAAATCTAAAAGTAATTATAGAAAATAATTCTACAAAATATACATATGATTTAAACAATAAAGGTGAATATGATACATTTCCACTACAAATGGGCGATGGTAAATACAAAATAAAAGTTTTTGAAAATATTACTGGCAATAAATACAGTGTAAAACAAAGTGCTACTATCAATGTAAAGTTAAATGATTCTAAAGCTCCATTTCTAGTTGCAAATAAATTAGTAAATTATTCCGAAGATTCTGAGGTAACAAAAAAGGCACATGAATTAACAGAACAGGCAGATGATGAAATTGAAAAACTAGATATAATTTATGACTATATTATAACAAATATTGTTTACGATACAGATAAAGCTAAAAATGTAACATCTGGATATATCCCAAATGTTGATGAAATACTAGAAAGTAACAAAGGAATATGTTTTGATTACGCATCTGTAATGGCCTCAATGCTTCGTTCAGAAAATATACCAGCAAAATTAGTAATGGGTTACTCTTCAAATTTAAGTGCATACCATGCATGGAATGAAGTTTACACAGATGAAACCGGTTGGATAGTACTGAATGAAATGTACTTTGATGGAAATCAGTGGAAGCTAATGGACAGTACAGTTGCATCCTCAGCTAAACAATCTAACAGTCCAAAAGTTATAGAGTATACAAACAAACTCATAAATCCAAAATATTACACTAAACAATTTGAATATTAATAATAGAGTGCCCCTCTTCTTTGATTTAGAAGAGGGGCATTGATATTATTAATTATTTTGTTTACTATTTAAGATGCTTAACTATTGAATCTGAATCAATTGAATATGTTAAAGCACACTCCTTGCTTATTTTGCCGTTTTTATATAGTTCAATAATGCTTGAATCCATCGATTTCATTCCTCTTCCCTCAGACGAATATATTACACTGTTCAGTTGGTGAATTTTTGATTCTCTTATTAAATTAGAAACTGCATTATTTACTAACATTACCTCAAAAGCTGCTGTTCGGCCGAATACTTGAGATGGTATAAGCTGCTGTGATATAACCGCTTGAAGCTGCATAGATAACTGAATTTTAACTTGTTGTTGTTGATTTGGCGGAAATACATCTATTATACGGTCAATTGTATTTGCAGCACCTGTAGTATGCAATGAAGATAGAACCAGATGACCTGTTTCAGCCGCTGTTAATGCAATTTCTATAGTTTCTAAATCCCGCATCTCTCCAATTAAAATGACATCCGGGGCTTGTCTCAAAGATGAGCGAAGTGATGATATATAGCTTTTAGAATCTGTTGATATTTCCCTTTGACTTACAATAGATTTTTTGTGTCTATGAATAAACTCTATAGGGTCTTCAAAAGTCATTACATGGCAGTTTCTTTCACTGTTAATTTTATCTATAATGCATGCAAGAGTAGTTGATTTTCCGCTCCCGGCAGGTCCTGTTACAAGTACTAACCCCTTTGTTTTTTTATATAAATTCATCACAACATCCGGTATGCCTAGCTCTACAGGATTTGGCAGTTCAAAAAGCACAACTCTTATTACAGCCGCAAAAGAATTTCTCTGTTTATATGCACTCACCCTAAACCTTCCTAATTTAGGCAATGAAAACGAAAAATCCACATCCCCTTCCTTTGATAATTCGTCGAGATTGTCTTTATCAGCAATTTTAAAAATGTCATATATAATCTCATATGTATCTTCTGATAGCAAGGGGACTTCATCTTGTGAAATTATTTCACCCATAATTTTATATGATAAAGGGCGTCCTGCAATTATAAAAATATCTGAGGCATTTTTATTAATGGCATTGCTTAGCATTTCTCTAATCTTCATTTTATCAATCAATTCCTTCCCATAGGTCATATACATCCTCTTCATAGCTTGGTACATTTATATTTGATAAATTCCACGAAACAATTTCATAATATGGCTCATTTTTTATTTTATCATAGTAAATATTCAAGGTTACGCAAATTTTTTGATTCAGATCACCTAATGCTTCATAATATGCTGTAAAGGCAAGGTTCCCAACATTTTCTTGCCCTTCTAATATTCTTAATCCCTCTAATTCTAAAACTTTATTTTCTGCTATAATTTTATAGTTTTCTGATATGGATATGCTATTATCATCATTAATATTTAAGTCATTTTGTGATAGTAACAATTTTTCATATATTTGAGATAATTTTTCTTCCGCTCTTCCATTAGCTACGTAATAATCCTTTATCATTTCCTGTGTTTTTATAGATAACTTCAAATCTGAGTAAGCTGTCGTAAAAGACAATGTAGAAAAAATAGTTAAGCAAAGAGAAACAAATATTACCATAATCAATGTCCCGCCTATACCAAAAGAGGTACTAGAATATGCCCTTTTTTCTAATTTATTTTCTTCTGTACTAAACATCCTGTTGTCCCCCTATAGATTTTTCAGGGAAAAACTTTTTTGTTTCAACAAAAAATATTGAAGAAGAAAAATTCTTTTTATCTATAAACGGATATTTTTTTATTCTACCAATATTTATTTTTATATCATTCATCTCTCCTAAACTTAATGAACTGGAGGATATATCTAATTTAATGAAATATATTCTATTTTCATCATTGCATTTATTCCAATCTTTATCGTAATAATTTACATATTTACTATTGTTTTTTTCATAATAAACTTCATCAAATGACTCTTCTATAATTTTATTCATTTCATTACTGTTTTTAGATGATCTGACATATTCCAAGAGTGTCTGTGATTTCAAACTTGCCAAAGTCATATCATTAGATTTAATTTGTGTATATCTGGCCATGGCAAAACAATTTAGCATAATTACCCCTGCTATTGCAAATATCAGCACGGATAAAATTATCTCTACTAATGATACCTCCAAACTTATAGATGACTTACTCTTCAAATTTTACACCACCTTAATCCGTTGATTTTCACTGATCAGAATACAAAGATAATACTAAATCTGAACTTTGACCTTTTTCTACAACAGATATCTCATATAAATTGTCTTTTATTTTTGATATATTAAATTTATCAGCCGCTAAAACTTTCATACCATCATATACGTCAAATGGCTCCCCTTCGTCTATAAGTATCTCATATATACTATTATCATGATAGTAAATCCAGTTTTCATAACTTAATCCTTCATATGTCTCCTTTATTACAATAGCTGGATTCCCATTAAAATCTCTGATATCTACTGTATTTTCTTTGTCGGCTTGTCTGAGTTTATTTGAAATATATGAAAAAGACACTCTAAGCTCATAATTGTTTGTTCTATCATTATTTATACTAATGTATATTTCTCTGCCAAGGTTAATAATCATTACTGATAATATAACGATTATGAGAAAAAGAAGCATAATAAATATAAATTGAATTGAAAATTTATTTGAAGTATGTTTTTTTCTTTTCATAATTTAATTCTCCTGATTGGCAAAATAATTACCAAAATTACTCCATACTAAACACATCAAACTCAGGCATTATGTTTGAAGCAAATATATTATAATTTATAATATATTTGCTATGGTCAACAACTAACCCATAGTTATTCTCCAAATATTCAATATTTGGAGGATAGAATCCTTCTATTGCATAACATTGCACAACACTGCGACTAAGTGCATCTTTTAAAATATTATACCTTTCTTTATGTGCACCTCTTTCAGCATTATTAACTGCAAAAAATAAAAAGCCAACAAACATTAAAAAAATTGTAATATATAAAATTTTAAATTTATTATCTTTCACAAAATCATTCCCTTCCTCAAATTACCCTATAGATGACATTATATTCATCAATGGAATCATAACAGAAATGAGTATAAAACCTATAACTACCGACAAAATACCTACTAAAACAGGTTCAATGAGTGCAACTAAATTATTAAGGGCTTGTTCAGCTTCATTTTCATATATATTTGTTAATTTTACCATAACGCTATCTATTTCACCTGTTCGCTGCCCCATATGCAGCATCTGCAAATGCATGTTTGAAAATAATGATAATCTTGATAAAGATTCAACAAAACTTTCTCCTTCTTTTATAGACTTGCAGCATGTTTCAATTTTACTTTTTAAAGAAGAATCTTCAACAATGTCTAATAATATATTAATTGATTTATCTATATTCATACCACTTGATAATAAAAGTGACATAGACGAAGTAAATCTATATACAGTAATTTTTTTTATAATTGTTTTAGTTAATATAAAGCGTTCTAAAAATCTGCTGAAAAATAATTTACCCCCATTAGTTTTAAGTAAAATAAAGCATACTAAAATTAGTAATAAAATTAAGATAACAAATATCATAGTAAACTTCCCTGCTATTATTCCTGTAGAAAATGACATTAAAGCTGATGCTCCATTAGATAATTCGCCTCCCAATTCATAAATCATATTTTCAAATATTGGAAAGATTTTTGTAACTAAAAGTATAATAACAAAAGACATCATTACAAAAAGCATTGAGGGATAGAAAATGGCATTTTTAATTTTTATTTTAATAAATTCATCTCTATCATAATATTCTGACAATGATTCCATAACATCTTCTAAGCTGCCTGTCAAACTTCCTATTTGACTCATATTTATTAAATATGAAGGAAAATAACCTGACTCTTCCATAGCAACATAAAGAGGTACCTTATTAGAAAGTTCATCTTTTAGAATACCTAATGCATCTTTAACTCTTCCCTCCTCAACATCATTATACATGGAATAAACACCTTCAGAAATAAGCATACCAGACTTTAATATCAATGCAATTTGCATACAAAAAAAGGATAATTCTGATGATGAAAGCTTCGTATTATTGGTTTTTTTCATGAAATTCACCGACTCTCAAACTTTATATTTATTTAACAAATAAAACAGCATAACTTTGCTTTATTATAATATAGATTCATTCAAAATTCAACAAAATTCTATATATTTTTGTAAATTTAGGAAAATAAAAAATACCTTTTTATTAAATATATCGTATTTTTTAAAATATGGTTGATAAAAATTAAGATATGTTGTAAAATATTGTAATAACGTTATTATTTATATACAAATACTTGGGAGGCTATAAGTATGTTTATCGAAGCAGTTATATTAGGTGTGATTATTGGAATGGCAAAACGTGGCAAAATCTACAGGTTATCATATATACGTTTTAATATGTCACCATTAATATACATATCTGCATTGCTTTATGTTTGCATTATAATTATGAATTTAGGACTTCTCGAGTATACTTCTTTCCTCTATACTGCATTTTTAATACTGTCTTATTTGTCAATATTTATATTTATTATTGTAAATATGGAGATAAAATTTATGTTTGTAACTTTGATTGGATTATGTTCGAATATACTATGCTTTTTAGTAAATGGATTTAAATTTCCTATGTCTTCTAATTCTGTATCAATGTTATATGGAACTGAAATGTATAATTTATTAGTTAACGGCAAAATAAAATTCTATATTCCTGTTGAAAATTCATCATTAAGCTTTCTAGGGAGTGTAATAACTATTGGAAATTATAAAATTGTAAGTATTGGAGATATTATAATTTCAGTAGGTATTGTATTAATAGTTCAAGCTATAATTTCAGATAAATATTTGAGAAACAGAAGTAACATAACATTCTCAAAGAAAATGTTTAGATAAAAAATATAATAAAAATGCCATGTTACAAATTTAATATATAATTTGTTTAACATGGCATTATTTAATTATTACTGTTTATCATTATCCTTTACAGTTTCAATTAAAGATGATGCAAGACCTGCTATACCCTGTATTTCCGAAGGTATAATAATCTTAGTAGCTTTTCCGTCAGCTGCCTTTGCAAAGGCATCAAGACTCTTTAGGGTTAGAATGGCTTTATTTGGATCAGAATCTCTTAACATTTTTATTCCTTCAGCAGTAGCTCTTTGAACACTTATGATAGCTTCTGCTTCACCTTCAGCTTCTCTAATTGAAGCTTCCTTTTTTGCTTCTGCCCTTAAAATAGCTGATTGTTTCTCTCCTTCTGCTTCAAGAATTGCAGATTCTTTCTTTCCCTCTGATACTAATATGGCTGCCCTTTTCTCTCCTTCTGCCCTTAAAATAGATTCTCTCTTTTGCCTTTCAGCTTTCATCTGTTTTTCCATAGCATCTTGAATTTCTTCTGGAGGTATAATATTTTTTACCTCAACTCTATTTATTTTAATCCCCCATGGATCTGTTGCTTCATCTAAAACTAACCTCATCTTAGTATTGATAATTTCCCTGGATGTTAAAGTTTCGTCAAGTTCTAAATCTCCAATTATATTTCTAAGAGTTGTAGCTGCAAGATTTTCAATTGCTGAAAGCGGATGATCAACTCCATATGTATAAAATTTAGGATCTGTTATTTGAAAAAATATAACTGTATCTATTTGCATAGTTACATTATCCTTTGTTATAACTGATTGAGGTGGAAAATCTACAACTTGCTCTTTAAGAGAGACCTTTTTTGCAATTTTGTCTATTAGAGGTATCTTAACATGAACACCTACACCCCATGTACTTTGATAAGCACCAAGGCGCTCTACAACATATGCACTAGCCTGGGGTACAACCCTAATATTAGATGCAATAAGTATTACTAAAATTAAAAATAAAATAGTAAATCCATTAAACATATTTTGCCTCCATGTATTATTTTTTTCTTTCTACAATTAATTTTACTCCTGTTATTTCCTTAACACAGACTATTTCGTCTTTTTCAATTATTTCGTCATTAAATGACCGTGCTGACCAAATTTGACCTCTTGCCTTAACTGTCCCTTCATTGTTAATATTATCTATAGTTGTTATGACTTTTACACATTCACCTATTATACTATCTGCATTAGTTCTTACTTTACCTATTTTCAATTTTTTAACCGCTATAGGTCTTGTTAATAAAAGACATAAAATTGAAACCGACAAAAATACAAATATTTGTACTTCAAGTCTAAATCCTAAACCGCTGGTTATCCATGCCACAATAGCGCCAACACCAAACCAGATAGTAGTTAACCCCAGAGTGGCTGCTTCAATTGCAATACATATGACTATAACAAATAACCATGACCATCCAATATAATCCATACAAACCTCCCAATGGTTTATTCATTTAAATTATATACTAAAACAGTTAAAAAACAAACAAAATTTTTATTATTTATCAATTAAAAAATTCCTCCTAATATTTGATATGTATTTACATAAGTATTATATATACTTACCGCATAGTGAAGATGAGGTCCCGTTGAGAATCCAGTAGAACCCACAGTCCCAATAACACTGCCCTTTTCTATTACATCTCCTTCTTTGACGGAAATTGCATCCAAGTGATAATATGATGTAAATAATCCCATACCATGATCTATTACTAATGTGTTTCCAGTAGATAACAATCCATTCATTGCAAGTACAACCTTTCCATTATTAGGAGCCTTTACATCGGTTCCTCTAGGTGCAGCCAAATCAATTCCCGAATGCCTAGATGGTGATAATTCATCATTAACATACCTAATTTCAGCAAAATCTGTTGTCAATTCGCCCGCAACAGGCATAATAAATTGTCCATCCCACAATTTTTTAGTTGAAGATTCTGTTCTTGCAGGCTTAACGTACTGTGCAAATTCCTGAATTGCCTTATAGTCATTATTATTGCTATTTAATTCTTCCGAAACAGTCAAATATTGAACTTTAAATTCTTTGTTTTTAATACCCAACATTTTTGTATTTTTATATTCTGTTTCTTTTCCTTCATTAAAAATAGCATTAATCTCGTAATCACCCGATTTAGTATATAAATCTATTGGTAATATCAGCATATATTTATCTTCATACGGATAAATATCTATTTGAGCTTTTACTACATCTGTCTGTATCTTTACTGTTTCATCTTCATTCATATTATCAACAGATAAAATTAAGATATTTCCTGGGTAATTATCTTTTGTAATGATTTTAAAATCTGCAGGAATATCAACCTGAGCCATAAAGCTAATTGTTTGGCTTCCATATGAAGCGTTATCTTTTTGATTCCATCTGAACTCTGATTCAATTAAATATTCGCCATCATATTGAATTGAATTTATTGCATCCAAAATATTTTTGCCAGTATAAATAACATTACCTTCAAAATACAATTTTGTAATTTGTGTATTTGGATTTACATCAAACTTAATATCAAGGTTATTATTTTTACCAATAACAATCTTATCACTTGATTCTATCAACGTGCCTAATTTGTTTTTATATTCGTCATTTATATTTTTGTAGTTCCAGTCATATTGTATACTTGGATTTATTAGCTCTCCATTATTATAGATATATAATTTATTCATCGATTGTGTAATGTAGGCAAATGAAAAGTTATCGTCTAGAAGTAAATCCTTAGCTATGTTATCTTTAACCTTATACAAATAATTATCTTTTGATAAATAAACATTCTTATTTTCAATATCAAAACTCATTGTATAACCATCGCTTTTAGAACCCTTATTTATGTATATTTCAAATAGAGGTAATTTTGCAATATCTAAGTCAACATCTTCGTTTTTTTTAACAGAAGCAACAATTAATTTTGCTGTTTCTGTATTATTCATTATAGTATTTTTCTCACCCGTTTTTGGATTTACTATTTCTATTTCTGTTATACCAGATGTATTTATTCCGCAGCTAACAATAAAAAATATTGAAATTATTAATAATATATATATTTTTTTTAAACGCATTAAAACCTCCTATTTTTTATATTTTTTGTTTAAAAATTTGTTTTATACATTATATTTTAATAAATTCCATATATACTACTTCATATAACTCCTATATAACATAATTAACGTTGCAAACTATTAATATTTTGTTATTATACCTACTGGGCAATGGTCGCTTCCTAATATTTCAGGACTTATAAATGAATCAACTAATTCATTTTCAAAGTTTTTAGATACTATGAAATAATCAATTCTCCAACCTGTATTTTTTTCCCTTGCACGTCCCATGTATGACCACCATGAATAGGCTTCTTCTTTATCAGGATAAAAATACCTAAATGAATCTGTAAATCCTGATGATAACAACTCTGTCATTTTTTCTCTTTCTTCATCAGTAAACCCTGCATTTTTTCTATTTGTTTTTGGATTTTTTAAATCAATTTCTTTATGTGCTACATTTAAATCTCCACACATTAAAACAGGTTTTTTTTCATTCAAATTTTTTAAATAATCTCTAAAATCATCTTCCCACTTCATCCTATAATCTAATCTAAGTAGTTCCCTTTTGGAGTTTGGAGTATATACATTTACCAAATAAAAATTATCAAACTCAAGAGTTATAACTCTGCCCTCCATGTCATGCTCTTCTATGTTCATTCCATAGGTTACTGATATAGGTTTAATTTTAGTGAATACAGCCGTTCCTGAGTATCCTTTTTTTT
>SWCH01001241.1_pt1 | contig 20676 bp, 18 predicted proteins | sample 4690051 | NCBI WGS metagenome assembly SWCH01 (sample SAMN10267282, study PRJNA491770) | bioreactor metagenome | isolation source: DHS bioreactor inoculated with | place: Japan: off Shimokita Peninsula | reverse complement strand
TAAAATGGGTGATAGGTTTATCTACATTAGATATTTTGCCGTAAGGAGTTCAGAGGGCGAGTATTTAGGTGTTGTAGAGGTAACTCAAGACATTAAGCCTATACAAGAAATAGTTGGTGAGAAGAGATTAGTATCAGAGTAACACAAGAATCAAGTGATTTTATATTTCACATAAACAGATTTTATCAAAATTTAAATGAAATTTCAGAATGAACCTTATAAAGAAGAATTTATTAATTTACCGACTCATCCTGAAGATATCTGAGACAATAAAATTATTAAAAGGGTATTCCAAAACTATGGGTTGTGACTTATAGAAAAGGATTGCCTTTTTTAGTATAAATAAATTATTTGCATATACATACATTTTGAACTAGATTCTGAGATTGAGAAAAAATGGAGGGACTTATGAAAATTAAAAAAATATTAACTATTTTAATGATTGTTACGGTGTGGTTATCGGCTAATACACAGATGGCATTGGGAGTAGAATATGTAAAAGGTCAATCTTTGGTTGCACAAGACCAAGTCGAGGCTGGAAAAGGGTTGGATTTTCCAGGATTGGAAATTACATGGCTTGACTTTGGGGACGACCATGTGAGATCCTATTCTTCCATGGATGCTTACAGCGAAGGAATCTTCCGATGAGAGCTATATTTGAAAGCTTGGGAGCTGATATTGGCTGGGACGCTGATACAAAAACTGTAACAGCTCAAAAAGGAGAAACGGAAATATCCCTGAAAGTAGGGGACAGTACGGCATATGTAAACAATGCTCCGGTAAAACTGGACACTCCAGCGGAAATTAAGAATTCCAGGACACTTGTACCCTTGAGATTTATAGCTGAGAGTCTGGGAGCAAATGTAAATTGGAACGAAGATGAAAGGTCCGCTTATATTGATTTGAACTGACAAATAATAAACACTAACATGGCACTATGTTGTACAGCTTTACATGAATCACGACGAAGTATTTGAGTTGGTACAATATTTTGATGAGCTCAATCTGCACATGACAGTACAACTCTGATTGATTTATGAAAGAAAGATGTAATATAGCTGAATAGTGGCTCTACGCTAAATTAACTTGCAAGGAGCCACTGCTTGTATGGCTGAGGATGTTTTGCTTACAAAACATACACAAGGCTGATTATATCTTATTTTATTCCAAACTGTTTTTTTAATTCTTCGTGTGTAATATGTGGTTGATATTCTTCATCACCTGATTTATATAGTTCAATTATTCTTATTTCTTCTTCAGTGGGTTCATCTTCTGCTATGTCATCCCACTTGTTTTTTTGTATCAATTTAAATGTATCTTGAATGTATTCTAGTATTTTTTCAGCTTGTTCTTCTGACATTATATCCAGAAGACCCATAATTTTTTCTTTTATCATTTTATTGAATCCTCCTATTTATATACTTGACCTCTATTATCTATATCAATAATATTTATTACTATACCATCTTAATTGAAAATAATCCTAAACGTTTCAACTCTTAATCTAAAACCATCTAAGCCCTTTAACCGAATATGATTGTATTATACTTCTAATTGCAATTTTTTTCAATATATTAATGAATTTAAGTTTCCCCATTTTCAAAAATCAAATAATCATACCTAAAACAGTACTACTATTAACGTTAATTTTGTTTTAAAAATTCATTTTTTCCCTTTTCTGTATATAACCTCCTTTGAAATATAATTTATTATAATACTGTTTATAAGGGAGCCGGACAATGCATTTATGATTGATAAAATTTTAGAGTAACAGCAAATATATAAGGTTGTTTAGATGACAAAATTTTCATTTGTATTTAGTAATAGATTATGATAGTGTTAATTATAAATTATTTAATAAATAGAAATAAATTTCTCTTGAGTTTGTTTTTATTATAACATGAATTACATCATTTTAGAGAACGTTGGCGTTTAAAGTAAAAAAACGTTAACTTTATCGAAATATAGCCTATAATTTTATATCAATATATAATAAAAGAGGTGCACTATGTCTAAACTAAATATAGGAAATCTAAGTCCTGAAGCAATTAAAATATTAGAATCAATGAATGATGGAATAATTTTAACAGATCCAACTTCTGTTGTGACTTATATTAACAGTTCTTATTCAAAGCTGGTAGGAATTAAGTTTGAAGATATACGTGGAAAATATTTAAGAGATGTGCGGAGCGGTTCAAAAATACATGAGGCACTTATAGAAAGAAAACCAAGGATAAACATTAAAAGAATGCAAGACGGCGTAGAATCATACTGCGATTTGATACCTATAATGGATGAAGAGGAACTAATCGGAGGGCTGGTTGTAGTCAAGGATGCTATAATGGTGAAAGAGGTAATAAAAGAGAGGACAAGAGTTACTGAGAAGCAAAATTATTTAGAGAAAAAAATTAAAGATTTAAACAAGGCAAAATATAATTTTGATACAATAATAGGAAAAGATTCTGGAATGAAAAATTCGATTAACTTAGCAAAAAAAGCAGCAGTGACGGACAGCAATGTGCTGATTGTCGGAGAAAGCGGAACGGGTAAAGAAGTTTTAGCACAGTCAATACATAATTACAGCATCAGAAAAGATAATTCGTTTGTAGCAGTAAATTGTGCAGCGATACCTGAAAATTTGTGGGAAAGCGAATTCTTTGGTTACAGTGGCGGAGCTTTCTCAGGTTCGAAAAAAGAAGGAAAGTTGGGATTGTTTGAAATAGCTGATGGGGGAACACTATTTCTTGATGAAATAGGAGAAATCCCCTTGCACTTACAATCTAAATTACTTAGAGTTTTAGAAGAGCGGAAATTCAGAAAAGTAGGAGGAGAAGAAGAAATAAATGTAGATGTAAGAATAATTGCTGCAACAAATCAAAGTTTAAAAGAAAAAACTGAAATTGGAGAATTCAGACACGATTTATATTACAGGCTTTCAGTTTTTCCTATTGAAATTTTACCATTGAGACAGCGCAAAGAAGATATACCTGTTTTTATAAATAATTTTCTGGAAAACAGTCGAGCTAAATACAATAAAAATATAAAAATAAATTCAGAGGCTATGGATGCACTGTTAAATTACAATTGGACCGGAAATGTAAGAGAATTACGAAATGCCATGGAATATGCAGTTAACTTTTTAAATAATGATACCATTGATATAGACAGTATACCATTAAATATAAAAAAAACATTAGAAGTAAAAAAAGATGACAAAACTTTAAAAGAGCTTGTTGAAGATTATGAGAAAAAAATTATATTATCAAACATTAATAAATATGGAGACGATCTTAAGTCGAAGAAATTTATAGCTAATAAACTAAATATTTCTCTTTCTTCTCTCTACAACAAGATAAATGCTAAATAATTATAGAATTTTGGAATTGATTACAAAATTTTATAATAGAAGTATTTATTCATAAATAATTAATAAATGAATACAAAAAGAAATTAATGATTATAAAATTCCAAAAAAATAGAATTTATTAATTTGATTTAATTTCTTTTTTTTGTAAATTACAACCTTCTTAAAAAATTTAAAAATTGGTATAGAAATTGCTTAATTTATATTGTACTAATATTCATAAGGAGAGAGATAAGGAATGATAGACTATAGGAATGCATTTGACTTTAAAGGAAAAGTTGCTTTAGTCACCGGTGCAGGAGGAAGCATAGGAAGGGAGATATCAAAAGGCTTTTCTATATGTGGCGCTAATGTTGTAGTAGCTGATTTGATTGAAGAACGAGCAATTGAAACAGTCAGAGAATTAGAACCTGTCGAAGGCGGACATATTGCGATTTCGGTTGATATAACCAATTTGGAAAATATTAACTCAATGGTTGAAAATGTTTGCAACAAATATGGAAAGATAGATTTTTTATCAAATCATGCAGGCATTAATATTCGTAAGCCAGCGGTAGAGTTTCTTGAAAGTGATTGGGATGATGTTTGCAACACAAATTTAAAAGGAAACTTTTTTGTAGCACAGGCTGTAGGAAAGAAAATGATTGAAAGAGGATATGGAAAAATAGTAAATACTGCATCAGTATCGTCAAAAAGAGGTCATCCTAATTTAGCCATATATGCTGCTACAAAAGGCGGTGTTACACAATTGACTAAAGTGTTAGCAAATGAATGGGCAAAGTATGGAATTAATGTAAATGCAATCGGTCCCGGATATGTAAATACAAATCAAACTGCAAATCTTTTAGAAGATATAGAAAAATATAATAAAATGATTTCCCTTATACCAATGGGGAGATTTGGGGAAATGACCGATATGGTTGGCACAGTATTGTTTTTGTGTTCAGATGTTTCTAACTATATTACAGGTCAAACCATTTATGTAGAAGGCGGAAGAACAATAGATTAAGGAGGTTGTAATGAAAGCAATTGTAAAGACGAAAAGAGAATATGGCAGCGTAGAAATTATTGATGTTCCAGATCCGGAAGAACCAAGTGGCAATGAAGTGTTGGTAGATGTTAGAAGTTCTGCTATATGCGGTTCTGATGTACATAGCTATGAATATATTCCAAGTTCTCATTTTATAAAAGTTCCTGTAATTTTGGGACATGAGTTCAGCGGTGTTGTTAAAGCTATAGGAAAAGATGTAACCAAATATAAGGTTGGGGACAGGGTTATGGGAGAATCCAACAAATATTGTGGAGTTTGTGAAAACTGCAGAATTGGAAAAACCAATGTGTGCAATAATTCTCTCATGAGAGGTTTAACCTTTGACGGAGTAATGGCTGAACAGGTTAAAATTGGTGATAATTTTTTACATAAGCTGTCAGACGACACGCCTTTTGAGTATGCAGCTGTGGCGCAACCTTGTTCAGTAGTAGTTCACGGGGTATTTGATAATTGTAATGTTATGCCGGGAGATAGTGTTGTTGTATTTGGTCCCGGTATTATGGGCAATGCAGCTGCACAACTGGCAAGAATCAAAGGCGCAGGCAATGTGTTTTTAGTAGGAACCAATCAGGATGCTGATATGAGGCTTCCTATAGCAGAAAATATGGGCTTTATACCTGTTAACGCACAAGAGCAATCTCTTGAAGAAGTAATTTTTGCATATACAGGGAAGAAATCTGTTGATGTTGTAATCGAATGCTCAGGAGCACCAAGCGCCTTAAGTGATGGTTCAAAGATAATTAAAAAGAATGGATATTTGACAGTACTTGGTATTTATGGTCGTAATGTTGAATTGGATATCACAAACTTAGTAAGAAAAGAAGTTAATGTTAGAACCAGTTACACATCTACATGGAAAAACTATGAAACTGCACTGGATTTAATAGGAAAATGTTTGTTAAATTTGAGACCGCTATGCACAGTGTATGATTACAATGATGCATTACAAGCATTTCAAGATGCAATTGACAAAACAGTTTTAAAACCTATATTGAGATTTAATGATTAGAAGAATTTAATTTCAATTGCAGTTTTAAACTTATTTAAAATTTAATAAAAATTATAAATTTGGAGGAAATGTGATGAAAAAGTTTTTTATAATTGTAATGGTTTTAGTTTTAAGCTTTAGTTTATTTGGTTGCACAAAAGATTCTACCGATACTGCAAATGCAGGAAATGATTCACCTAATACTGAAAGCAATAGACCTTCAAGTATAGTAATATCTTCTGGTAATAGCGGCGGAACATATTATTATATCGCAGCAGGTCAGTCCAAAATATTAACTGAGAAAATCGAAGGATTATCTGTTACTACAGAATCTACAACCGGCTCACCTGTTGAAAATGGAACATTTACTTCTCAATCATCAGACACTATGGGAATAGTTACATTAGATGGTCTTTCTGCAGCATTAGAAGGTAACAAAGATAAAGGATTTACAAAGCCGTTGGACAATTTGAGAATGATACAGGCAGGGCATAAATTAACTTTATATTTTGTAACGTTAGAAGAATCAGGCATTAAATCTATTGCAGATTTAAAGGGTAAGAAGTTAGGGTTGCCGACAGTTGGAAATACTGCATACTTCCAAGCAGTAGCCATTCTTGAAGAGTATGGTATTGATTTAAAAGATGTTACATCTACACCTATGCAGTATTCAGAGCAATCAGATGCATTAAAAGACGGTACAATTGATGTGGCAATTGTTGCAGGAGGGGTACCGGTAGCTGCTGTAACAGATTTAGATACTACTAAAAACATTCGTCTTCTTACAATTGACGAAGATAAAAAAGCAAGCTTAATTCAAAAATATCCATATTGGGCAATTAATGAACTGCCGGCAGGTACTTATTCAGATCAAAAGGAACCGGTTAATGTCATGATCGCACAAATAGTGCTTATTTGTAACAAAGATTTAGATAGTGATCTTGTATATGAAATTACAAAAACTCTCAATGAAAGTACAGAAGAATTAGGTCAGATTCACCAAAATGGGCTAGATTGGAATACAGAAAATACTAAAATAGTACATGACCAAAATATTGTTCCATTTCATGAAGGTGCGTTAAAATACTACGAAGAAGTTTTTAAATAATAATTATAGAAGAAGTGAATTTATTTCACTTCTCAAGCTGTTGAAAAAGCCCGCCTGCTGCGTTACCGTTTAGGCAGCCAATTCTCGCTTATGTCTATATAAGCTACGGTTGCCTGCCCTCCAGTGTCCTGCAGGTCGAACTTTTTCAACAGCCTGACATCTTGATGACTTTGTTATCAATCTTGCTAGAAATTTAAGGAGGTAGATTTAATGAGTAATGTCAATGACAAAGATTTAGCAAAAAATGATTTTAACAGAGCAAAGCAAATAACAACTAAAATTACATCAATACTTGCTGTTGCCATGTCTCTTTTTCATTTTGTGACTTCAGCAATGGGATCATTGCCTACAATGCAGCAAAGAAGTGTCCATGTAGGATTTGCTTTAATGTTGATTTATTTACAATCAGCTATTAAAAAGGAAACTAACAAATTTAAATATGTTGCAAATATGATTTTAGTAGTACTCGCTCTTATTTGTTCGTTATATATTTTGCTTAACTGGTATGGTTTAGCAATGAGAGTAGCTTTTCCAATGACGACAGATTTAGTAATCGGTGCTATTTTAATTGTTTTAGTTATAGAAGGAACAAGGCGTAAGCTAGGATTGGCATTACCTATTATAGCTTCAATCTTTATTATATATGGTTTTGTGGGAGCATATTTACCCCCAAGCATAGGTCATAGAGGTTACAGTATAGCTAGAATTGTTGGACAGCTTACAATGGCGACAGAAGGAATATACGGCACAGTTGTTGGAGTTTCAGCAACATACATTTTTCTTTTCGTATTATTTGGTGCCTTATTAGAATTTTCCGGTGCTGCTAAATTTTTTATTGATCTTTCTACCGCGCTTTTTGGAAAAACTAAAGGTGGAAGTGCAAAAGTTGCAACAGTATCAAGCTGTTTATTCGGAATGGTATCAGGAAGTGCTGTTGCAAATGTTATGGCTGTTGGACCATTTACTGTGCCAATGATGACAAGAGTAGGGTATACCAACAGATTTTCAGGAGCTATTTTATCCGTTGCAGGTACAGGGGGACAATTCATGCCTCCTATTATGGGTGCTGCTGCATTTATTATTTCGGAAACTTTAGGTGTTCCATATGTTAATGTAGCATTAGCAGCGTTAATTCCGGGATTTTTATATTATGCGGCAATATGGTTTATTATAGATTTGAGATCCAGCAAAATGGGAATTAAGGGATTAGATCCTGAAGATATTCCTAACTGGAAAGAAGTTGTTAAAAATGGATTTTATTTGGCTTTACCATTTATTATGTTAGTTGTGTTTTTAGCTATACTTAGATGGTCTCCCATTAAATCAGGTTTTTGGTCAATTATTGCTGTAGTTGCTGTTTCTTGGGTCAAAAAAGAAACTAGAATGGGATTTAAGGAAATAACAAATGCTTTTGAAAAAGCGGCATATGGAGCATTAGATGTTGCAATAGTATGTGCAACTGCAGGTATTATTATAGGAATGTTATCATTAACAGGATTAGGTTTAAAATTTTCAAGCCTTTTAGTAGCCATTGCAGGTGGAAATAAAGTTATTTTATTAATGTTAACTGCTATAGCAGCCTTGGTATTAGGTATGGGTATGACAACTACTTCAGTTTACATTATTTTGAGCGTATTAGTTGCTCCGGCATTGGTAAATATGGGTGTGCCGCCTTTAGCAGCTCATTTGTATGTATTTTATTTTGGAATTTTATCAGCTATAACTCCTCCTGTAGCAACTGCATCCTTTGCAGCTGCCAGTGTTGCTAAAGAAGAACCATTTGCTTTAGGTTTTGCGGCATGGAAAATCGGTCTTACAGGTTACATTTTACCATTCATGTTTATATTCAATGAAGAATTGTTATTTGTCGGTTCTTTTCTAACAATTGTAAAAGTAGTTATTACAAGTTTAATCGGAATATTTGCTCTTGCTACGGCTATAGAAGGGTATTTCCATGGAAACCTTAATATTTTAAAGAGAATAGTGCTTTTTGCAGCTGCAATATTAATGATTGATTCAGGATTGATGACTGACTTATCAGGTTTAATATTGTTAGCTGTTGTGTATGTACCTAAAATAATAGCTAATAAAAAATCCTCTTTAAAAGAAGTTATATAAAATGATTCTCACAAAACAAAAATAATTATAAAAATTAATATAAGAAGGTGACAAAATGAAAGAGGTAGTAGTAGTTTCAGCAGTAAGAACACCAATAGGATCAATAGGAGGAACAATAAAAGATGTTCAGCCAGAAGTATTAACAAAAATAGTAATCGAAGGTGTTATAGATAAAATAAAATTAGATAAATCATTGATAGATGAAGTAATTATGGGACAGACAAAACAAACGACAGATGCTCCCAATATAGCAAGATTAGCATCATTAATGGCTAAGATACCGGAAAAAGTTCCGGCTTACACAGTCCACAGACAATGTGCATCCGGAATGCAGGCAATATTAAATGGAATGCAGCAAATTCAGTGTGATTATTCAGACATAGTGTTGGTTGGGGGAGTAGAAAGCATGAGCACCGCACCATTTTACATCAGAGGAGCTCGCTTCGGAGTAGGCAATGGAAATACTGTATTTGTAGATCCAAACATTGAAAGTCAGCCAAAATCACAGCCAAACGATACATACGGAACATTCAACATGATACAAACAGCAGATAACGTTGCAAAACAATACAACATAACAAGAGAAGAACAGGATGAATTTGCTTATGCAAGCCAATTAAAGGCAATAGCAGCAATAGATTCAGGCAGATTTAAAGATGAAATAATTCCGGTAACAGTTCCGCAAAGAAAAAAGGATCCCATAGTATTTAATACTGACGAATATCCAAAACGTAATACAAGTTTAGAAAAATTAGCTAAATTAAAACCGATATTTTCAGAAGGTACAGTTACGGCAGGAAATGCATCAGGAAGAAATGACGGAGCATCAGCATTGATATTAATGTCAAAAGAAAAAGCAGAAGAATTAGGGTTGAAGCCATTGGTAAAAATAATGGGGGCAGCTGCTGCAGGAGTGGATCCGAGAATAATGGGAATAGGACCTGTTCCGTCAACACAAAAACTTTTGAAAAAATTAAATATGACCATAGAAAACTTTGGACTGATAGAAATAAACGAAGCATTTGCATCACAATCAATAGCAAGTGCAAGAGAATTAAACATTGACATGAACAAATTAAATGTAAATGGCGGAGCAATAGCACTAGGTCATCCATTAGGCTGCTCAGGAGCAAGAATTTCAACAACACTAATTTATGAAATGAAAAAAAGAAATGAAAAATACGGACTTGCTACACTTTGTATAGCAGGCGGACTAGGAATGGCAATAGCCTTTGAGAACGTAGATTAATTAGGAGGGGACAAAGTTGAGCAGAATAAATAAAATAATGGACATAAAAAAAGCAATGTCAAAAATTAAAGATGGGGACAGAATAATGATTGGAGGATTTGGATTAAGAGGGTGTCCAGATGATTTAATAGATGAATTAGTAAAAACAAACAAAAAAGATTTAACGATAATAAGCAATGACCTTGGAGCGCCGGGAGTGGGTCTGGGGAAATTATTATCAAACAATCAAGTTAAAGAATTAATAGGAAACTATTACAACTGGAACCCAGATGTAGCAGATGCATTTAACGCAGGAAAAATAAAAGTAACATTAATACCACAAGGAAGCTTTGCAGAGTCAATAAGAGCAGCAGGATGCGGAATACCGGCATATTTCACCCTTGCATCAGCAGGAACAGAACTGGGAGAAGGAAAAGAAACAAGAGAATTTGACGGAAAACAATATGTACTCGAACAAGCACTATTTGCAGACGTTGCATTAATAAAAGCAGCCAAAGCAGATGAATTAGGAAATTTAGTGTATTGCAAATCAGCCAGAAACTTTAATCCGGCAATGGCAACAGCAGCAGAATACACAGTAGCACAAGTGGGAGAAATAGTTGAGGCAGGAGAACTTGACCCCGAAGCAGTCATAACTCCTCATATATTTGTAAATGCTGTAGTAAAGGGGGAAAAGTAATATGGTTAATATATCAAAAGAAGATGCAAGTAGCAGAATAGCAAAGAATATAGCAGCATTATTCAATGATGCAGAAGATATAACAGTATTAAATTTAGGCGTAGGAATTCCAACACAAGTATCAAATTACATAACAAATGAAAATGTATACATACAGGCAGAAAATGGAATGGTAGGAGTAGGACCGATAGCAGAAGGAGATGACATTCATCCTGAACTAATAAATGCAGGAAGACAACCGGTGAAAGAAACACCAGGATGTTCCTTCTTAGACAGCAGTGCATCATTTGGAATAATAAGGGGCGGTCACGTAGATGCAACAGTAATAGGAGCATTTGAAGTTGATCAGCAAGGTAACGTAGCAAACTGGATAATACCAAATGGCAAGATGCTTGGAGTAGGCGGAGCAATGGATTTAGTAGTAGGAGCAAAGACTGTAATTATAGCAATGATACATACCAGCAAGGGAAGGCCAAAGCTTATAAAAGAATGCACTTTACCAATAACAGGCTATGGAGAAGTGGATATAGTAGTAACAGAACTTGGAATGTTCTTCTTTGAAAATGGCAAAGTGATTTTGAAAGCTATAGCACCGGAAATAGACGTAGATTATTTAAAAAGTGTTACGTCCCTTGATTTTGAAGTTAGTGATGATTTGAAAATTATGGTAGATTAATTATTAGTACAAATATAAAATTATATTCCCCTGAACACATTTTTTACTATTATCACTGTTTACAATTTTTATAATATTTTTTTCCAAATAAATTTAATTGTAATAAAAATCCAAAATAATAGAAATTTAAGTAATAAAAAGGAAACATAAATAAATATTTACAATTGTGTTTTGTATAGTATAATATAGTAGAAAGAGCAATTTTTGAGGGGGAATATAATGATTGTTGAAAAAAGTGTTTTAGCAAAAATATCGTTTCCGATATTTTTAATATCATTACCACTAACGGTAATGGACGTTTTATTACCAATATTTACGATTAGGCTTGGACTGACTCCAATACAAGTAACTGGGCTTTTTTCTGTATTTTCTTTAGGTCTTGTAATATTTAGATTAACTATAGGGCATGTTTCCGACAAGGTAGGCAGAAAACCTATATTTATTTTAGGAATACTATTTTACTCAATTTCTTATTTTATTTTCTATAAGTCTACGACTTTACCTTCGATATATTTAGCGAGGGGTATGCAATCAATAGCAGCTGTCTTCGTTAGCATTTCAACTTACAGTATGATTGCTGATTTGAACAATAAAAATAATGCACATAATTTTGGAAAACTAAGCAGCTACGCAGAAAAAGGCGGTTTGTTTGGCATTGTATTATGTTTTATTTTTTTATACGACTCTAAACTAGTGGTTGGGTGGGCTAATTTGTTTTTTACTTGTTCAATAGCTGTGGCAATAGCTTTCGTGTATTCTTTATTAAACATAAAGGAAACGAAATCAATTGATAATATCAGTAAAGATAAAATTGTAAAATTTTTATTACCTTCCAATAAATTTAAAATAGTATTATTCAATTTTGTTGTGAGAATATTTACGAGTTTGGTTTCCTCAATTTTTGTCTTGTATTTACAAGCAAAGTTTGATGCTGACTTACTGGAAATAGCTTTAGCTTTTATTATGCCAACAGTGATAATTGCCTTTGCCTCTCCGCGTATTGGAACAATAAGCGATAACATAGGATCTAATAAGGCAACTACCTATTCACTTTTAATGTTGTTTGTTAGTTTATTAATTATCCAATATGTAGAAAACATTTATTTGTATGGAGTGATATGGACTGTATACTGTATTGCATTAACTATGCTTGATGTTACCATAAGCAGCATATTTGTTGAAGATATAGCTGAAGAAACAAGGGGTTTTGCTATAGGGCAATTAACAACATCTGCAAATATGGGAAGAATTATCGGACCAATAGCAGGCGGGTTAGCTTTTCAGAATATAGGATTAAAAGCTCCCTATTTAATAAGTATATTAGGATTCTTTATTTTGTTCTTATTTAGCTTTAAAAATTTAAAAAGTAAGAAACTTTTATCATGAAAATATTAGGTTGCATGTTGAGGTATAACCCTCACACACAGCCTAATATTTTCATATATCAAATACAATTCTAAAATACATTCTTGTAATAATCTTGAAATTTGCTCTGCAAAACTGAATTTTATTTCCGGATTTCATTGTCAGGATATAATTTAGTTTGTCTATTTTCTTTATATTGTATAAATTCACTATATGACCTTTAATACAATCTATAAAAAATTCTTCCGGCAATTTTCTTTTGATACTTTTAGTTGATTCATAGATAATTTCGGTCTCGTTCATTACTAATATATACAATTGAGAAAGAGATGTGATAGACTTTTTTATTCATAGGTACTTGATTAATTTTGCGACCTTTTAGAGACAGCTATATTTGTTTCAAAATTTAGCGGCAAAATTATTGTGTTTTCCTATCACAACTTATTGGCTTGTGGACGATACTATGCTATACTATAATCAATAAAAAAAGGATAATATAATACAGATAAAAATGTATACTTTTAAATGAAGCAGGAGAAAAGTATATAGTAATTTGTTAAATTAAATGTCTATTGAGATACAATGAGTTGAAATATATTTTTATCTTAATCATAGTATATGTTATTTATTATTTGCGCGGAGGGTGGTTTAATGACATTAACACAGTTAAAATATGCTATTGCTATATCAGATTCAAAATCAATTAACGAGGCGGCTCGTGAGCTGTTTATTTCACAGCCCAGTTTGTCCGTTTCAATAAAAAACCTGGAAGACGAAATAGGAATGGAGCTGTTCATGAAAACTAACCGCGGTATATTGATAACGCCTGAAGGGGAAGAGTTTATAGGATATGCCCGACAAGTTGTTGAGCAGTATCAGCTTATTGAGTCTAGGTATATTGAAAAAAGAAATGTCAAGAAAAGATTCAGCGTTTCCATGCAGCACTATTCCTTTGCCGTAAATGCATTCATAAAAATGGTGAAACAGTTTGGAATGGATGAGTATGAATTTGCCGTATATGAGACAAAAACTTATAATGTCATAGATGATGTAAGAAAGCTTAAGAGCGAAATTGGGATTTTATATTTGAACGATTTCAACCGTAAGGTTATGCAAAAGATTTTCAAAGAATATGATCTGGAATTTCATGAAATATTGCAATGCGGCATATATGTATATATATGGAAGGGTCATCCTCTAGCACATAAGCAAGAAATAAGCATAGATGAGCTTCAGGAGTATCCGTGTCTTTCCTTCGGTCAAGGAACTAATAATTCCTTTTACTTTTCTGAAGAAGTATTGAGCACTTATGAATATAAAAGAATAATAAAGGCCAACGATAGGGCTACGATGCTGAATCTTATGAAAGGGCTTAACGGATATACACTTTGCTCGGGAATAATATGCGAAGATTTAAACGGTACGGATTATTGTGCAGTAAGCCTTAAATCGGATGAAAAAATGATTATAGGATACATTTCAAGAAAAGCGATGCCAATTAGCAGAATAGGAGAAAAATATCTGGAGGAAATAGCCAGATATAAAGAATATACCCTTTAAAAATTTCAGCTGGATATAGAAGAATTCTATATCCAGCTGAAATTTTTATGTATTAGAAAACAATGATTAAATGTGGTAGGATATCATTGTAAGCTTATAGGAAAAATATGAAATGAGGAAGACATATGAGAATTGTTCAATTCAGACATCGCGTAGTAGTTTATTATATAATGTAATTTATAATTAGGAGTTTAAGAAATACGAAACAAATACTTACACAGATTAAACGGAGGAGCAATATTATGAGTAAAAAAATATATTCAGAAAGAAATTTAAAATTTGAAACCTTGCAGCTTCATGTAGGGCAGGAGAACCCTGACCCGGCTACAGATGCCAGAGCTGTTCCTATTTATCAGACATCATCATATGTTTTTCACAACAGTGAGCACGCATCCGATAGATTTGGTCTGAGAGATGCCGGAAATATTTATGGAAGACTTACAAATCCAACACAAGATGTATTTGAAAAAAGAATAGCATCTCTTGAAGGCGGTGTGGCGGCATTGGCGGTGGCATCAGGAGCTGCAGCTGTTACGTATACATTTCAGAATCTTGCGCGGGCAGGTGAACATATTGTGTCAGCTAAAAATATTTACGGCGGCACGTACAACCTTCTGGCGCATACACTACCGGAATACGGCATTTCAACAACATTTGTGGATCCTTTTAACTATGAGGAGGTTGAAAATGCAGTTAAAGATAATACAAAAGCAATATTTATTGAAACATTGGGTAATCCAAACTCAGACGTTGTAGATATTGAGAAACTTGCAAAGATTGCTCATTCACACAATATACCATTAGTAATTGATAACACCTTTGCTACGCCTTATCTTGTACGTCCTATTGAGTACGGTGCAGATATTGTAGTCCATTCTGCCACTAAATTTATAGGGGGGCATGGGACGGCAATAGGAGGAGTTATAGTTGACAGCGGAAAATTTGACTGGGAAGCAAGCGGAAAATTTCCTTCACTGACAGAACCTAATCCGAGCTATCATGGTATAAACTTTTCAAAGGCTGTAGGCGCAGCTGCATTTGTAACAAAAATCAGAGCAATACTTCTTCGCGACACGGGAGCCGCTATCTCGCCATTCCACTCATTTTTATTTCTGCAGGGGTTGGAAACACTTTCTCTGAGAGTGGAAAGGCATGTGGAAAATGCAATTAAAGTTGTTGAATATTTAAACAGTCATCCGCAAGTTGATAAAGTAAATCATCCGTCGGTATCAGATGATCCGGTACAAAAAGAATTATACAAAAAGTATTTTCCAAATGGAGGAGGTTCAATATTCACATTTGAAATAAAAGGTGATTCTCAGAAAGCAAAAGCCTTTATCGATAATCTTGAGCTATTTTCATTGCTAGCCAATGTGGCCGACGTAAAATCTCTGGTAATTCATCCTGCGTCCACTACTCACTCACAGCTTAATGAAGCTGAGCTTAAGGACCAGGGAATTAAGCCTTCTACAGTCAGATTGTCCATAGGCACAGAAAATATTGACGATATTATAGAAGATTTGGAAGAAGCATTTAAAGCTGTTAAGTAAAATTGTATATCCATAATTTTGAAATAATACACTGCTATAACAAAAGGTATATAATTCTATTTGTGTCAAATGTAATGACTCATTGGTCAAAAGGATAGCTCTTGTTGGCAAAAGCAATTCTCCCGACATATGGGAGCTGCAGCAGATAATGGGTGAGGAAAAGGTAAGAAGCAGAATAGCTAAAGCAATTATGTAATAATCAGAGGATGCATCATCAATAATTAATAACTGTCGCTGATATTAAATAGAGAAGGAGAATTGTTTATTTTCTCCTTCCTATATACCAAAATAACTATCTGCTGTGTATTTCTTCAGTTGTAGGCTGTATTATTAAATGAAACCTTTTCTTGTCTTCGATGTTTCCGGATGTAGGGCTTAAATATATCTTGAAAGTTGTAGTTCCATCTTGAAATATCTGTACATGAAATAAATGTGCATCATAAAAACCATCAGCATATACAGAAATAATATAAAAATTATGGTGGTGATTATGAACTAATTCGTTATGAATTGGTAATTTTGTAATTGGTATCCTTCCGTTTTCATCTGTCTTGTATTCGTGTAGAACCTTCCCCTCACCAAATTCATAAAATTGTCCAGAGTATGAAACACTCGAAATTATTACTGTGGCACCTTTTAAAGGTTTATTTCCAATGTCATTATATACGCTTATATCAAGATAACCTGTTACTTCTTCATCTATTCTTTGATCACATCTAAACGAATTATTAAAAATATAATTTGGATTAAAATAGAATCCTCTTGGATACATCATTTTCATTATCCTTTCTATAATATCATTATTCTATCTATAATATTCTTTGTTTTATAGTATGTCAAAAAATAAATTTTGCCCCGATTCAATTGTTAATGTAATATATTTGAAGATTTACAAGCGTATTATTAAATTATTTTTAGTATTATTATAAAAAAATATTTTTAGTATTATTATAAAAAAAACTTGACAATAAGCGCGCTTATTGATATTATTTATAGAAATATTTCAATTTATACAATATTACAAAGCGTGCACTTATTAATAAAAAAATGGTGTGTATCAGTCTATAAATCATACTATTGATATCTAAAATATAAATAATGTGAGCGGTTATTGCCATAAGTTGGAGTAGAAATTTTCTATATTGAGGATATCGTTTTCGATTCGTGTGTTGTTTAATGACATTATACATTTCACTAATGTTGTAATTTTAAGAAAAATTATGAGCATGATATGAAAACGAAATCATTCGTAGAAAAATCTAGAGATAATATGAATATGTCTAGTAAAGAAAATATAAAAAGAAGGAAGTGGAGTTAATATGAGTAGATTGGAAATTGCTTCACCGAACAGAGCTAAAATAGTAATGGAGGGGCTTTATAAGGATCTGGAGCGAAGAATTGAGTCTAGTCCTCCGGGACTATGTCCGGTAGATATGGCTAGGGCATTTTTAGAGTTATGTCATGCACAGACTTGTGGGAAATGTGTACCTTGTCGAATTGGTCTTGGACAGTTAAATAATTTTATAAAAGATGTTCTGGATGGAAAAGCTACGATGGACACACTTGATGTTATGGAGGACACCGCATTAGCCATTATGGATTCTGCAGACTGTGCTATTGGTTACGAAGCTGCAAATATGGTATATAAAGGTCTCATAGGTTATCGTGATGACTATATTGAGCACATTAAAAACGGACGCTGTACATGCACATACAATCAGCCGGTACCTTGCGTGTCTTTATGCCCTGCACATGTGGATATCCCCGGATATGTAGCCTTGGTTGGTGAAGGTAGATATGAAGATGCAATTCGTCTTATCCGAAAGGATAATCCATTCCCGACAACTTGTGGTTTTATTTGTGAACATCCATGTGAAACGAGATGCCGAAGAAATATGATTGACGATTCTATTAATATACGTGGTTTGAAGAGAGTAGCGGCAGATTTTGCCGGACAACTTGACCCACCTGCATGTGCTAAGGAAACAGGGAAAAAAGTTGCTGTACTAGGCGGAGGTCCCGGAGGATTAAGTGCGGCTTATTATCTGCAGCTTATGGGGCATAAGGTAACGGTATACGAGATGCTTCCAAAGCTGGGAGGAATGTTGAGATATGGAATTCCAAACTACCGCCTTCCAAAGGAACGTCTGCAAGAAGATATTGATAGTATTTTAAAGACTGGTGTAGAAGTAAAATATGGCCTAAAAATTGGAAGAGATATTACTATTCAGGAGCTTCGAGAGCAATATGATGCAGTTCTAATTACTATTGGTGCAAGCACAGACAAGAAGCTTGGACTGGAGGGTGAAGATTCTGATGGAATACTGTCAGCAGTACAATTCTTGAGAGATGTCGGTAAAAATGAAATTATGGATTTATCTGGAAAGGAAGTTGCAGTTATTGGAGGCGGAAATGTTTCTATGGATGCAGTACGTACGGCGAAACGTCTAGGAGCTAAAAAAGTAAGCATAGTTTATAGAAGAAGAATAGCAGATATGACAGCGCTTCCAAGTGAAATAGAAGGAGCAGTTGCAGAAGGCATTGAAGTTCATACTCTAAAGGCTCCAGCTTCACTTGATGTGGATGAAAACAATCATATTAAAGGAATTTATGTAACTCCGCAAATGGTAAGTCATATAAAGGACGGACGTGCAAGTATCAAGCCAACTGGTGAAAAAGACATTTATATTCCATGTGATGTTCTTGTAGTAGCAGTAGGACAAAATATTGAAATACATCACTTTGAAGAGTATGGTATTCCAGTGAAACATGGGAAAATTATTACAAAAAGCAGTGGAAGTTTTGAAAATATGCCTGATGTATTTGCAGGTGGTGATTGTGCAAGCGGTCCTGCATCTGTAATTAAGGCAATTGCTGCGGCTAAGGTTGTTGCGGCAAATATTGATTCCTATTTAGGATATCGTCATGATATATCTTGTGATGTAGAAATTCCTGAAGCTAATTTGGAAGATCGTATTCCGTGTGGAAGGGTAAATATGACTGAAAGAGAAGCGTGCGAGAGAGTATGTGATTTTGATGGTGTAGAAAACTGCATGACGGAGAAGGAATCTAAACAAGAGGCATCTAGATGCTTGCGCTGTGATCATTTTGGATACGGCATATTTAAAGGAGGCAGGGAAAAATTATGGTAAAAATAATGATTGATGGAAAACAAATTTCAGTAAAAGAAAACACCACGATTATGGAAGCTGCCGCTGAAAATTTAATTCCGATTCCAAGTCTTTGCTATTTGAAAGGAATCAATGAAATTGCAGCTTGCCGTGTCTGTGTAGTAGAGCTGGAAGGAAAAGAGAAACTGATTACTTCCTGCAATAATGTGGTAGAAGATGGCATGGTAATATATACGAATAGTTCTAAAGTTCGTAAACATAGACGTAAAACGGTGGAGTTGATTTTGTCACAGCATGATTGTAAGTGTGTTACATGCACAAGAAGTGGAAACTGCAGCCTTCAAAAAGTAGCTAATGATTTGAATATCTTGGATATTCCATTTAAGATGGAATTGGAGCGTCAGAAGTGGAATCAGAAATTCCCGTTAATACGTGATTCTGCAAAATGTATTAAATGTATGCGTTGTGTTCAGGTTTGTGATAAGGTTCAAGGGCTTGGAATTTGGGATGTAGAAGGAACCGGCTCCAGAACTACTATAAATGTTTCAAACCATGGTAAAATAGAAGATTCAAATTGTGCGCTTTGCGGGCAGTGCATTACACATTGTCCGGTGGGAGCTTTGAGAGAACGAGATGATACAGAGAAACTGTGGGATGCGATTGATGACAAGGAAAAAATTGTAGTTGCTCAGGTTGCACCGGCAGTACGTACATCATGGGGAGAAGAGCTCGGACTTGAACCAAAAGAAGCAACTGTAGGCAAAATATTGGATTCATTAAAACGTATGGGTGTGGATTATGTATTTGATACTACCTTTACTGCAGACCTTACAATTATGGAAGAGGGCAGCGAATTTTTGAAGAGATTTACAAGTGGTGAATTAAAAGATCGTCCTATGTTTACTTCTTGTTGCCCTGGATGGATTAGATTTATCAAATCTCAGTACCCTCATTTGGTTAAACAGCTTTCAACGGCAAAATCACCTCAGCAAATGTTTGGTTCAGTAATGAAAACTTACTTTGCAGATAAGCTTGGTGTTACACCTGATAAGATTTATACAGTATCTGTAATGCCATGTGTTGCAAAAAAAGCAGAACGAGATATGGAATTGTTCTATGAAGAATATGCAGGAAATGACGTAGACGTAGTTATTACTACGAGAGAACTTGTTAAAATGATTCATTCTGCACATATTAGTCCAGATACTTTGAAAGATATTGAAAGTGACAGTCCTATGCATGAAGGCACTGGTGCTGGAGTTATATTTGGCGCAACTGGCGGTGTAATGGAAGCTGCACTTCGTTCAACATATTACTTGATTAAGGGAGAAAATCCTCCGGCAGATGTTTTTAAAGCTGTAAGGAGTAATAGCTTTAATGAAAATGAAGGTCTTGCAGAAGCTGATTTTTTTGTTGATGATATTAAGGTTAGAACGGCTGTAGTGAGTGGACTTGGAAATGCACGATCACTTCTTGATAAAATTGATCGTGGAGAAGCTCAATATGACTTTGTAGAAGTAATGGCCTGTCCAGGCGGATGTGTAGGCGGTGGAGGTCAGCCTATACATGATGGCAAAGAACTGGCATTTGAACGTGGAAAAAATCTTTATTATCTAGATAAAAATGCGAAATTGAGATTTTCTCATGAAAATCCGGATGTGGTTAAACTATATGAAGAATATTTTGAAAAACCAATGTCTCATAAGTCACACATGCTACTTCATACTGAGCATGAAAAGAAAGATTAAGTATTGCGTATATCTTTAATTTCGGAGCTTGTCAAGTTAAATCTATAAGAATTTTAAAATTGCTTCGCAGAGATGCGGAGCAATTTTAA